>ENA-OWPM01000011-OWPM01000011.1-human-gut-metagenome-genome-assembly--contig:-NODE-11-length-241211-cov-55.821315_pt1 | contig 241211 bp, 219 predicted proteins | sample MGYA00248267_ERZ651852 | MGnify/ENA primary metagenome ERZ651852 (study PRJEB26924, sample SAMEA4378228) | human gut metagenome | biome: human gut; feature: human-associated habitat; material... | reverse complement strand
AAAAAGGACCATTTGCAGATGAAAGCTTACTGAAAAAAGTAGACGCTATGAACGCATCTGGTGACAAATCTGTTATTAAGACTTGGTCACGTCGTTCTACAATCTTCCCTCAGTTCGTTGGTCATACAATCGCTGTTCATGACGGAAGAAAACATGTGCCTGTATTCGTAACAGAAGATATGGTTGGACATAAACTTGGTGAGTTCGTTGCTACAAGAACTTACAAAGGACATGGAAAAGACGAAAAGAAATCAGGCATTAGATAAGAACTATTTTTTGAAAGGAGGTTTCATCCATGGCTAAGGGACATAGAAGTCAGATTAAAAGAGAAAGAAATGAAGTTAAAGATACCAGACCTTCAGCAAAGTTATCTTATGCTAGAGTGTCTGTTCAGAAAGCTTGCTTTGTATTAGATGCTATCCGTGGAAAGGATGTTCAGACAGCACTTGCTATCGTAACATATAACCCAAGATATGCTTCAAGCTTAGTAAAGAAATTATTAGAGTCAGCAATCGCAAACGCTGAGAACAACAATGGAATGAAAGCAGAAAACCTTTATGTTGCAGAGTGTTATGCAAACAAAGGACCAACAATGAAGAGAATCAGACCAAGAGCACAGGGTAGAGCTTATAGAATCGAGAAGAGAATGAGCCACATTACAATCGTGCTTGATGAAAGATAAGGAGGGCAAACATGGGACAGAAAGTTAATCCTCATGGCTTAAGAGTCGGTGTTATCAAAGACTGGGACTCTAAATGGTATGCGGAAGCAGATTTTGCAGATCTTTTAGTAGAAGACTACAACATCAGAACATATCTTAAAAAGAAATTATATGCAGCAGGCGTTTCTAAGATTGAGATCGAAAGAGCATCTGACCGCGTTAAAGTTATTATTTACACAGCAAAACCTGGTGTAGTAATCGGTAAAGGTGGAGCTGAAATCGAGAAGATCAAAGCTGAAGTACAGAAATTCACATCTAAGAAATTAGTTGTTGATATCAAAGAAGTTAAGAGACCAGACCGTGACGCTCAGTTAGTAGCAGAGAATATCGCTTTACAGTTAGAGAACCGTGTTTCCTTCCGTAGAGCAATGAAATCCTGCATGAGCAGAACAATGAAATCTGGTGCAAAGGGAATTAAGACATCTTGTTCCGGACGTTTAGGTGGAGCAGATATGGCTCGTACAGAGTTCTACTCTGAGGGAACTATTCCACTTCAGACATTAAGAGCAGATATTGATTATGGATTCGCTGAAGCAGACACAACTTACGGTAAAGTAGGTGTTAAGGTTTGGATCTACAAAGGCGAAGTACTTCCTACAAAGGCTAATAAGGAAGGAGGAGCTCAGTAATTATGTTAATGCCAAAGAGAGTAAAACATAGAAAACAGTTCCGTGGTTCTATGGCTGGTAAAGCTACAAGAGGTAACAAACTTACTTATGGTGAGTATGGTATCGTAGCAATGGAACCTTGCTGGATTAAAGCAAACCAGATCGAAGCAGCCCGTGTTGCTATGACAAGATATATCAAACGTGGTGGTAAAGTCTGGATCAAAATTTTCCCAGAGAAACCTGTAACTCATAAACCTATGGGTGTTCGTATGGGTAAAGGAAAGGGTGCCCTTGAGTACTGGGTAGCCGTTGTTAAACCAGGTCGTGTATTATTTGAAATCTCCGGTGTACCGGAAGACGTAGCTAGAGAAGCATTACGTCTTGCTACACACAAATTACCTTGCAAATGTAAAGTAGTTTCTCGTGCGGATTTAGAAGGCGGTGTATCAAATGAAAACTAGTAAATATTTAGAAGAATTAAAAACACAGTCTGTTGCAGATTTAAATGCACAGTTAGTAGACGCTAAAAAAGAACTTTTCAATTTGAGATTCCAGAACGCAACTAATCAGTTAGATAACACAAGCAGAATCAAAGAAGTGAGAAAGAATATCGCAAGAATTCAGACACTCATTACTGAGAAAGCAAAAGTTGCTGAATAGAACTCTAGAAAGGAGAACTTATCGTGGAAGAAAGAAATCTTAGAAAAACACGTATTGGTATTGTTGTAAGTGATAAGATGGATAAAACAATCACTGTTGCAATCCAGGATAACGTAAGACATCCATTATACAACAAGATCGTTAAGAAAACATATAAATTAAAAGCCCATGACGAGAACAACGAATGTAAAATCGGTGATAAAGTAAAAGTTATGGAAACAAGACCATTATCTAAAGATAAGAGATGGAGACTTGTAGAAATCATGGAAAGAGCAAAATAATTAAAGGAGGCTACAAGCATGGTACAACAGGAAAGTAGACTGAAAGTAGCTGATAACACAGGTGCAAAAGAGTTACTCGTTATCCGTGTTATGGGTGGATCTACTAGAAGATATGCAAACATTGGTGACGTTATTGTTGCTACTGTTAAAGATGCAACACCAGGCGGTGTTGTTAAAAAAGGTGACGTCGTTAAAGCTGTAGTTGTTCGTTCAGTGAAAGGTGCTCGTCGTAAAGACGGTTCTTATATCAAATTTGATGAGAACGCTGCTGTTATTATTAAAGATGACAAAACTCCAAAAGGAACCCGTATTTTTGGACCAGTAGCTAGAGAGCTTCGTGAGAAACAGTTCATGAAAATTGTTTCCTTAGCTCCAGAAGTATTATAGGAGGACGAAGATATGGCAACAATGAAAATTAAAAAAGGCGATATGGTTAAAGTGATCGCTGGAAAAGATAAAGACAAAGAAGGAAAAGTAATTTCCGTAAACAAAAAAGATAACAAAGTTCTTGTTGAAGGAATCAACATGGTTACAAAACATGCAAAACCAAGCATGGCTAACCAGCAGGGTGGAATCCTTCACCAGGAAGCTCCAATCGATCTTTCTAACGTAATGCTTCTTCACAACGGAAAAGCAACACGTGTTGGATTCAAGATGGACGGAGACAAAAAAGTTCGTGTAGCAAAAGCTACAGGCGAAGTTATTGACTAATTAAAGAGAGGAGGCCAATCAGTTGAGCAGACTTAAAGAACAGTACCAGAACGAGATCGTTGACGCAATGATCAAAAAGTTCGGATATAAAAATATTATGGAAGTACCAAAGCTCGATAAAATCGTAGTAAACATGGGCGTTGGTGAAGCCAAAGAGAACGCAAAAGTATTAGAGGCTGCAATTAAAGACATGGAGACAATCACAGGTCAGAAAGCAGTTGCTACAAAAGCAAAGAACGCTATTGCAAACTTCAAGATCAGAGAGAACATGCCAATCGGATGTAAAACAACATTACGTGGCGAGAAAATGTATGAGTTCTTAGATCGTTTAATTAACTTATCATTACCACGTGTACGTGACTTCAGAGGTGTTAACCCTAACGCATTCGATGGCCGTGGAAACTATGCTCTTGGTATCAAAGAGCAGATCATCTTCCCAGAGATCGAGTACGACAAAGTTGACAAAGTAAGAGGTATGGATATCATTATCGTAACTACTGCTAAGACAGACGAAGAAGCACGTGAATTATTGACATTGTTCAATATGCCATATGCCAAATAATAGGAGGGAATTTTAATGGCTAAGACAAGTATGAAAGTTAAACAGCAGCGTCCAGCAAAATTCTCTACCAGAGAATACACACGTTGCAAAATTTGTGGTCGTCCACATTCTGTTTTAAGAAAATACGGAATCTGCAGAGTATGTTTCCGTGAATTAGCATACAAAGGTCAAATCCCAGGCGTTAAGAAAGCAAGCTGGTAGGCCGAGTAATTTTTAGAAGGAGGAAATATACATCATGATGATGACGAGTGATCCAATTGCAGATATGCTTACAAGAATCCGTAATGCAAATACTGCTAAACATGATACAGTAGATATTCCGGCATCTAAGATCAAAGTTGCTATCGCAGGCATCCTTTTAGATGAAGGTTATATCACAAAATACGATATTATCGAAGATGGTAATTTTAAAACAATCCGCATCACATTAAAATACGGTGCAGATAAGAATGAAAAAATTATCACAGGTCTTAAGAGAATTTCCAAACCGGGACTTCGTGTTTACGCTGGTAAAGACGAGCTTCCTAGAGTACTTGGTGGATTAGGAATCGCTATCCTTTCTACAAATCAGGGAATTATCACAGACAAAGAAGCAAGAAAACTCCAGGTTGGTGGAGAAGTATTAGCTTTCGTTTGGTAGGAAATAATGACTTCCTGGCTTATGCCAGGAGGATGGACTACCATTCTGATAGATATGTAACTTTTTAACTACGGTGAATCCTCACCGCAACGAAAAATTAGGAGGTACGGGCATGTCACGTATAGGAAGAATGCCAATCGCAGTTCCAGCTGGCGTTACAGTAGAAATTGCAGAAAATAATCATGTGACTGTAAAAGGTCCTAAGGGAACTCTTGAAAGAACCCTTCCATCTGAGATGGACATCAAATTAGAAGGTGCTGAAGTAATCGTTACAAGACCTAATGATTTGAAAAAAATGAAATCCTTACACGGATTAACAAGAACACTGATCCACAACATGGTAGTTGGTGTTACAGACGGATATAAGAAAGAGCTTGAAGTGAATGGTGTTGGTTACAGAGCTTCCAAAGCTGGTAAAGTTTTAACTCTTAACTTAGGATATTCTCATCCAGTTGAGATGACAGATCCAGAAGGAATCGAGTCTACAGTAGACGGTAACAAGATCATTGTATCAGGTATCGATAAAGAAAAAGTTGGCCAATACGCAGCTGAAATCAGAGATAAGAGAAGACCTGAACCTTACAAAGGAAAAGGTATCAAATATGCTGATGAAGTTATTAGACGTAAAGTTGGTAAGACTGGTAAGAAATAATTAAAGGAGTGACGAAGAATGGTTAGTAAGAAATCAAGAACAGCAGTTCGTGAAAATAAACATAGAAGAATGCGTCATCATCTTGCAGGTACTGCACAGAGACCACGCTTAGCTGTGTTCAGAAGCAATAATCATATGTACGCTCAAATTATTGACGACACAGTTGGAAATACACTTGTTTCTGCATCTACTCTTGACAAAGAGTTAAAAGCAGAATTAGAGAAGACTAATAACGTAGATGCAGCATCCAAACTTGGTACTGTAATTGCTAAAAAAGCATTAGATAAGGGTATTACAACAGTTGTCTTTGATAGAGGCGGTTTTATATATCAGGGAAAAGTTAAAGCTTTAGCCGATGCAGCAAGAGAAGCTGGATTAGATTTTTAGTAGGAGGAAACGAAAACATGAAACGTGAAATCATTGATGCTAGTCAGTTAGAATTAAATGATAAAGTAGTATCAATCAAACGTGTAACAAAAGTTGTTAAGGGCGGACGTAACATGCGTTTTACAGCTTTGGTTGTTGTTGGCGACGGCAATGGTCATGTTGGTGCAGGTTTAGGAAAAGCAACTGAAATTCCTGAAGCTATCCGTAAGGGAAAAGAAGATGCAATGAAAAAGCTCATCAGCGTTAAGTTAGACGAAGTTGATAGTATTACACATGATGTTCAGGGTAAATTCACCGGTGCATCCGTATTATTAAAGAAATCTCCAGAAGGTACTGGTATCATCGCTGGTGGTCCAGCCCGTACTGTATGTGAGTTAGCAGGTATTAAAAATATCCGTACAAAATCTTTAGGTTCCAACAACAAACAGAACGTTGTATTCGCAACAATCGACGCTCTGGGTCAGTTAAAATCTCCTGAAGAAGTAGCAAAACTCCGCGGAAAATCCGTTGAAGAGATTCTGGGTTAAGGAGGAATTTGAAATGGCAGATAAGAAACTTAAAGTAACATTGATCAAATCTACAATTGGTGCTGTTCCAAAGAACAAAAAAACAATCGAGGCTCTTGGTTTAACAAAACTTTACAAAACAGTTGAGTTACCAGACAACGCTGCAACAGCTGGAGCACTTCGCAAAGTTGCACCATACGTAAAAGTTGAAGAAGCATAAAAAATAAGATAAGGAGGTGTCGGTGATGGATTTATCCAATTTACATGGAGCTGCCGGTTCAGCTCATAGCGATAATTTCAGAAGAGGACGTGGACACGGTTCAGGAAATGGTAAGACCGCAGGTAAAGGACATAAAGGACAGAAAGCTCGTTCTGGTGCTCCTAGACCAGGTTTCGAAGGTGGTCAGATGCCATTATACAGAAGATTGCCAAAGAGAGGTTTCAAATGCAGAAACTCTAAGACAATCGTTGGAATTAATCTTTCCGCTCTTGAAGCTTTCGAGAATGACGCAGTAGTATCTGTAGAGACATTAATCGAAGCTGGTATCGTTAAGAACCCAAGAGATGGAGTAAAAATTCTTGGAAATGGAGAACTTACTAAGAAGCTTACAGTTCAGGCAAACGCATTCAGCGCTTCTGCAAAAGAGAAAATTGAAGCTCTTGGTGGAAAAGCAGAGGTGATCTAATGCTAGAGACACTCCGTAATGCATTCAAAATTAAAGATATTCGTAAAAGAATTATTTTTACATTTTTAATGTTAGTTGTCATCAGAATAGGAAGTCAGCTTCCTATTCCTGGTGTTGACAGTGAAGTATTTGCAAACTGGTTTGCTAGTCAGACCGCTGATGGAATGGGCTTTTTTGATGCCGTTACTGGTGGATCATTCTTGAATTTATCTATATTCGCATTGAATATCACACCATACATTACATCATCCATCATTATGCAGCTTCTTACTATTGCTATTCCTAAGTTGGAAGAAATGCAGCGTGACGGAGAAGATGGTCGTAAAAAGATCGCCGAGATCACAAGATACCTCACAGTTGCTTTAGCTTTGATTGAAGCAATCGCTATGGCAATTGGTTTCTCAAGAGGTGGATACTTAGAACAGAGTGATTCGACCGCTGTTTATGTTATGAATATCATTATGGTTATCTTTACTCTTACAGCAGGTTCTGCAGTCCTTATGTGGATTGGTGAGAGAATCACAGAGAAGGGTGTAGGAAATGGTATTTCCATCGTGTTGACAATCAACATCATTTCCCGTATGCCAAATGATATCGGAACATTATATCAGCAGTTTATTTCTGGAAAGACAGTTCCAAAGGGAATTCTTGCTGCAGTTATTATCCTTGCAATCATCGTTGCAATGGTAGTATTTGTAGTATTACTTCAGGACGGAGTAAGAAAAATTCCGGTTCAGTATTCCAAGAAAATTCAGGGAAGAAAACAGGTTGGCGGTCAGTCAACACATATTCCTCTGAAAGTCAATACCAGTGGTGTTATCCCAGTCATCTTTGCCCAGTCTTTATTACAGACACCAGTCATTATTGCGAGCTTACTTGGCAAGGGAAATGGAACAGGTATTGGAAGTAAGATCTTAAAAGGTATGTCCCAGTCTAACTGGTGTAATCCAAATGAACCAATTTATAACATTGGTCTTGTGGTATATATCATTTTGATCATTGCATTTGCTTATTTCTATACATCGATTACATTCAATCCGTTAGAAATTGCAAATAACATGAAAAAAGCAGGTGGATTTATTCCGGGTATCAGACCTGGTAAACCTACCAGTGACTATCTGAATAAGATTTTAAATTACATTGTCTTTATAGGCGCAGTTGGATTAGCATTTGTAGCATTTATTCCAATCTTCTTTAATGGAGTATTTAATGCTGATGTATCCTTTGGTGGAACATCCATCATCATCATTGTTGGTGTTATTATCGAAACATTAAAACAGATTGAATCTCAGATGCGTGTTCGCTACTATAAAGGATTCTTAAATGACTAAAACAGAAACGCTGGGTCTTGTGGCCCGGCGTTTTTTGAAGTTTTATAAAGGAAAGAGCTAAAATAAACTTGCGAAGCAGCGTCAAAATTCGTATAATAGGCGCAGAAACATTGAATATATGGAAAGGTCAGGGGTAATTTTTATATGAAAATTATAATGTTAGGGGCTCCAGGAGCTGGAAAAGGAACACAGGCAAAACAGATCGCAGATAAATACGGCGTACCACATATCTCTACAGGAGATATCTTCCGTGCCAACATTAAAAACGGAACAGAACTTGGCAAAAAAGCAAAAGAATATATGGATCAGGGCTTATTAGTTCCAGACGAACTTACCTGTGATCTTGTTATGGACAGAATCCAGCAGGATGACTGCAAAAATGGATTTATCTTAGATGGATTTCCAAGAACCATTCCTCAGGCAGAGGCGCTCACTGCAGCACTTGAGAAAATCGGACAGAAAATGGATTATGCCATTGATGTAGATGTTCCGGACGAGAACATTGTAAACAGAATGAGCGGAAGACGTGCCTGCTTAAATTGTGGAGCAACCTATCATATTGTTTCCATTCCAACAAAAGTGGAAGGTATCTGCGACAGATGCGGAAGTCCGGTTGTATTAAGAGATGATGACAAGCCGGAAACAGTTCAGAAACGTTTAAGCGTATATCATGAACAGACACAGCCGCTGATCGATTACTATAAAGCACAGAATATTTTAAAGACAGTTGACGGTACCCAGCCAATGGAAAAAGTATTTGCTGATATCGTAGCCATTTTAGGAGAATAAAGATGTCTGTCACGATAAAAAGACCTGAAGAGCTGGAATTAATGAGGGAAGCCGGGAAGATACTTGCAAAAGTACACGAACAGCTTGGAAACGAGTTAAGACCAGGGATGTCTACCTATGAGATAGACAGAATCGGGGAAGAAATGATCCGAAGCTTTGGCTGTGAACCATCTTTTAAAAATTATTGTGGGTATCCGGCTTCTGTGTGTGTGTCAATCGATGAGGAAGTCGTGCACGGAATACCATCCAAAGAAAAATTTATCCAGGAAGGCGACATTGTGAGCCTGGACATCGGTGTCATCCACAAAGGATACCATTCAGATGCTGCAAGAACACATGCGGTGGGAGAAATTTCAAAAGAAGCAGCGCTTTTGATCGAGCGCACAAGACAGAGCTTTTTTGAAGGTATGAAATATGCAACCGCAGGAAGACATCTCTATGAGATATCCGGAGCAATCGGCAGTTATGCAGAAAGTTTTGGATATGGGGTCGTGCGGGATCTTTGTGGTCATGGAATCGGAACGCATCTCCATGAAGACCCGGATATTCCGAATTATAAGAAATTACGGAGAGGAATCAAATTAAAATCCGGAATGACGCTTGCGGTGGAACCGATGATCAATATCGGGACACCGGATGTATTGTGGTTAGATGATGAATGGACAGTGATCACAGCAGATATGTCATTATCTGCACACTATGAAAATACGATCATTATCACAGAGGGAAGACCGGAGATCCTGACGCTGACAGACTCAGAGATTGCAGCTCATATATGGGAATAACCACCGGAAAAGGGAAGACTATGAACATTGAATTTGCAAAGTCCATGTCAGGACACGATAGAAATCAGTATTATCTGATCATAAAAAAAGATGATGAATTTGTGTATCTGGTAAATGGAACAACAAAACCACTTACAAAACCGAAGAAAAAAAATCGAAAACATATTCAGATAATCAAACATATATCCGATGAAATAACCGGATTGTTTGACGGTGAACCAACAGATATCACAATCAGAAAAGCAATAAAAATAATAGAAAAGCAGCTGAACAGCTAAACAAGGAGGATTATATGTCAAAGGCAGATGTTATTGAAGTTGAAGGAGTAGTAGTTGAGAAGTTACCAAACGCATTCTTTAAGGTAGAACTTGAGAATGGTCATCAGATCCTTGCAACCATTAGTGGAAAATTACGTATGAATTTCATCCGTATTTTACCGGGAGATAAAGTTACTATCGAAATGTCCCCATACGATCTTTCAAAAGGAAGAATCATCTGGAGAGATAAATAAAAATTATTTGAAAAAATCATTGACTTCTTTAATAAGCACATGCTATAATGCTATTCGGACACTTTTGAATAGTGCCTTTTTGTGTGTGCAAAAAGGGGCTTTTGAGAAGAAAGGAGGATTTGCTGTGAAGGTAAGATCATCAGTTAAACCTATTTGCGAAAAATGCAAAGTCATTAAAAGAAAAGGAAGCATCAGAATTATCTGTGAAAATCCAAAACACAAACAGAGACAGGGTTAATTATTCCTTATTCTGATCGTAATAGTACCATAACTATTACAAATTCATTATGTGCGGCTGCAGTGGAACACCTGGTTAGGTTGTAGACACTGTTATCATAATAACAGCAATGGATAGCTGCTTTGTTATGTTAATACCGAGACATAACAGAGAGAACATCGAAAAATGGTTGACAGGCGATGGCACACATTTCAGGCCGGACGACAACGGAGCTGCTTAGCTTGCAATCGACAGCAAAGATATTATGCCGTTATGGGTTGGAAGATTCTTCCAAAAGGCATAGGGAAGAAGAGCTTTGTAGGAAGTCATGAGGTCAAAGTGACTTTACGTTGATAATAAAAACTTAGATGCACAAAGCATCGGAGAATTAATGGAGGTTAAAAAACACATGGCTCGTATCGCAGGTGTAGATTTACCAAGAGAAAAACGTGTTGAGATCGGTTTAACTTATATCTACGGAATTGGTAGAGTAAGTGCTGATCGTATTCTTGCAGAAGCAAATGTTGATCCTAATACTCGTTGCAGAGACTTAACAGACGACGAAGTTAAGAGAATCAGTGAAGTTATTGATAATACACAGACTGTAGAAGGTGATTTACGTAGAGAAATCGCTATGAACATCAAGAGACTTCAGGAGATCGGATGTTATCGTGGTATCCGTCATAGAAAAGGTCTTCCAGTTCGTGGACAGAAGACAAAGACAAACGCAAGAACTCGCAAGGGTCCAAAGCGTACAGTTGCTAATAAGAAGAAATAAGCTTCTTTGTGACTGCTTTTAAAGATGCAATTAATCATTTATTATTAGAGAAAGTAGGTTAGTTTAGATATGGCTAAAGTTACAAAAAAAGTGACAAAAAAGCGTGTAAAGAAAAACGTTGAACGCGGACAGGCACACATTCAGTCATCTTTTAACAATACAATCGTTACTCTTACAGATGCTGAAGGTAATGCTTTATCATGGGCAAGTGCTGGTGGTCTTGGATTTAGAGGTTCAAAGAAATCTACTCCATATGCTGCACAGATGGCAGCTGAAACTGCTACAAAAGCAGCTTTAATTCACGGATTAAAATCAGTAGACGTATTCGTAAAAGGACCAGGATCAGGAAGAGAAGCAGCAATCCGTGCGCTCTCTGCATGCGGACTTGAAGTTACAAGTATCAAAGATGTTACTCCTGTACCTCACAATGGATGTCGTCCACCAAAACGTAGAAGAGTTTAATTAGGAGGGAGATACTAAGATGGCAGTAAATAAAGTTCCTGTTCTTAAAAGATGTAGATCACTTGGTTTAGAGCCAAGTTACTTAGGATATGATAAAAAATCCAATAGAGAATTAAAAAGAGCTAACAAGAAGATGTCTGAGTACGGTCTTCAGTTAAGAGAAAAACAGAAAGCTAAATTCATCTATGGTGTTTTGGAAAAACCTTTCCACAACTATTATGAGAGAGCTGATCAGATGAAAGGTATGACTGGTCAGAACTTAATGACTATTTTAGAGTCAAGATTAGACAACGTAGTATTCCGTTTAGGATTTGCTAGAACAAGAAAAGAAGCTAGACAGATCGTTGACCACAAATTCGTTACAGTTAACGGAAAACAGGTTAACATTCCTTCTTACCTTGTAAAAGCTGGCGATGTTATCGAAATCAAAGAGAAGAACAAAAACATTCAGAGAATGAAAGACATCGTTGAAGTAACTGGTGGAAGATTAGTTCCAGACTGGTTAGAAGTAGATGCTGAGAAATTACAGGGAACTGTAAAAGAATTACCTTCCAGAGAGCAGATCGACGTTCCAGTTGATGAAATGCTTATCGTCGAGTTATATTCTAAATAAACCGGAGCAACGGATTAACAAGAGTAAAGCCATTGTCTGGCAGTTTTGCCAGATCATATGGCGTTTACTTTTTAATGTAAGCAAAAAACCCGAGAAGGAGGGACTTTGTAGTGTTCGATTTTCAAAAACCTAAGATTGAAATCGCTGAAATTTCAGAAGACAAGAAGTACGGCCGGTTCGTTGTAGAACCATTGGAAAGAGGCTATGGTACAACTCTTGGTAATTCTTTGAGAAGAATTATGCTTTCTTCATTACCAGGTGCAGCTGTTAGCCAGGTTAAGATTGATGGTGTATTGCATGAATTCAGTTCAATTCCTGGAGTAAAGGAAGATGTTACTGAAATTATCATGAACATCAAAGAACTTGCAATCCGCAATAATAGTTCATCCGATGAACCAAAAGTTGCTTATATTGAATTCGAAGGTGAAGGCGTTGTAACTGCAGCTGATATCCAGGTTGACTCTGATATTCAGATTTTAAATCCAGATTTAGTAATCGCTAACTTAAATGGTGGTGCTGATTGTAAATTATACATGGAGCTTACTATCACAAAAGGCAGAGGTTACGTCAGCTCAGACAAAAATAAGACAGAAGATACTCCAATTGGCGTAATCGCAATTGATTCTATCTATACACCAGTAGAGAGAGTAAATCTTTCTATTGAAAATACCCGTGTCGGTCAGATCACTGACTACGACAAACTTACATTAGATGTTTATACAAACGGAACTCTTGAACCAGACGAAGCTGTAAGCTTGGCTGCAAAAGTTTTAAGTGAGCATTTAAATCTCTTCATCGACCTGTCAGAAGCTGCTCAGCAGGCTGACGTTATGATCGAGAAAGCTGACGATGCAAAAGAAAAAGTTCTTGAAATGAACATCGATGAACTGGAATTATCTGTTCGTTCTTTCAATTGCTTGAAGAGAGCAGGTATCAACACTGTTGAGGAATTGACAAACAGAACTCCGGAAGACATGATGAAAGTTCGTAACCTTGGACGTAAATCTTTAGAAGAAGTTTTAGCGAAGTTAAAAGAGTTAGGACTTCAGTTAAACCAGGGTGAAGAGTAAAACCTGCGGTTTTACTCCGATAAAGCACAACGAAGTTGTGCACTTCTCTTTGAACTGCTAATGTTCAAAGGGTACCTTATGAAAAACGGGCAGAAATAGTAAGTCCAATGAGCATGCAGTATGTCCGTGTGAGGTGACAACACCCCACATTTTCATGAGTGGCAACTATATAAAAGGCATTCGGTAAGTAAGTCCAAAGAGCGTGGCCGGATGTACACCACAAATGGAGGAATTTAAAAATGGCAAAATATCGTAAATTAAGCAGAACATCAAGCCAGAGAAAAGCATTATTAAGAGGTCAGGTAACAGCATTATTAAACAACGGTAAAATCGTTACTACTGAAGCAAAAGCAAAAGAAGTACGTAAAATCGCTGAAGGTCTTATTGCAATGGCAGTAAGAGAAAAAGATAACTTCGAAGAAGTTACTGTAAAAGCTAAAGTTGCCCGCAAAGATGCTGAAGGCAAGAGAGTAAAAGAAGTAGTAGACGGTAAGAAAGTAACTGTTTATGATGAAGTAGAAAAGACAATCAAAAAAGATATGCCTTCCCGTCTTCACGCTAGAAGAGAAATGCTTAAAGTTCTTTACACTGTAACAGAAGTTCCAACAGCAGCTGCTGGAAAGAAGAAAAATACAAAAGAAGTTGATCTTACAACAAAATTATTTGATGAGATCGCTCCTAAGTATGCAGATCGTAACGGTGGTTACACAAGAATCGTTAAGATCGGACAGCGTAAAGGTGACGGCGCTTTAGAAGTATTACTTGAGTTAGTTTAATTCATAGTATAGCTGTTTATAGCAGTTCAGATGATATAAAATCCCTGGAGTATGGAATATACTTTGGGGATTTTTTCGTGTATAATGAAAAAAACGACTGAAAGCAGAAGGAAGAATGCAGCAAATTTTAATTATAGAAGATGACAGAGCTTTGAATCAGGGCTTATGCAAGGCGTTAAAAACAGATAATAACAGCATGCAGGTGTGCGGCGGACTTTATGCATCAGCAACAGACAGGCAGATTGTCTCCTGCGAAAATTTAAAAGATGCGAAAGAACAACTGCTCTGTGGAATGCCAGCATTGATCCTGTTGGATATCAATCTGCCGGATGGAAGCGGATTGGATTTTTTACAGAGCGTAAAGAGGGAATGCCCGGATTGCCCGGTTATTTTACTGACAGCAAATGATACCGACGGCGATATTGTAAATGGACTGGAGCTTGGAGCAGATGATTATATCACAAAACCATTTTCCTTGTCCGTACTACGCGCAAGAGTGAATACACAGCTTCGAAAAGTGGCGGCAATGAGTGAAAAAGAAAAGGATAACGAACACGTTTACCGCAAAGAACCGTATGTGTTTGATTTTGACCGGATGAAATTCATGGTGGATGGTAAGGAGATCGAACTCAGTAAGACCGAGCAGAAGTTGTTGCGGATTCTTGTGGAAAATGCGGGCATGAATATGCGCAGAGAATTTTTACTGGACCGTGTCTGGAGCGATGGCGCAGAGTATGTGGATGAGAATGCACTATCGGTATCCATTAAGAGACTTCGGGATAAACTCGGAGCGGAGCATGCGATCAGGACAGTGTATGGAATTGGTTACAGGTGGGAGTGATATGTGGATATTCATAGTGTTTATTTGCGTGACAGTTACTGCAATTATTATTTTTGTAAATTACAGACGCACAAAGAAAACAATGGATACAATAGAAGAAATGCTGAATGTGGCAGTCAAAGGAGAATTTACAGAGGGACAATTCAACGAGACACGCATGTCGGCTTTGGAGACAAAATTTGCTCATTACTTAAGTGCATCTGCTCTGTCTGCACAAAATGTAGAGGCAGAGAAAGACAAAATAAAAGCATTGATCGCAGACATCTCCCATCAGACAAAAACGCCGATCGCAAATCTTCTCTTATATAGTGAGCTTTTACTTGAAGAGGAGCTTCCACAGCAGATTGAGGGAAATGTGTCTGCAATCCATGAACAGACACAGAAATTAAAATTTCTGATCGAGTCGCTTGTGAAATTATCACGTCTGGAAAATGGAATTTTACAGCTTGTTCCTCGGATGGAAAAGCTACAGCCAATGTTAGAGCGTGCAGTATGGGAACTGAAACAGAAAGCAGAAGAAAAAGGATTACAGATAAGTTTACATAATACAGATATAGAAGCTTATTTTGATCCGAAGTGGACAGGAGAAGCAATCTGTAATGTGATTGATAATGCGATAAAATACACAGAGCATGGGGAAATATGCGTTTCCGCTATTTCTTATGAAATGTTTGTGAGAATTGATATTGCAGATACCGGATGTGGTATCCGGGAAGAGGAGTTGCCGAAGATTTTTATGAGGTTCTATCGATCAGAACTGGTAAAGGATGAAGAGGGCGTTGGAATCGGACTTTACCTGACCAGAGAAATTTTGCAGGAGCAGGGTGGATATATCAAAGTGACCTCCGTATATGGACAGGGAAGTAAGTTTTCCATTTATCTGCCTAAAAATAATTTTAAAAAAAATACATCAACTATACCGGAATCGCTGAAATATGTTTTAAAATAGTAAATGGAATTCTTTCAATACTGTAAGAATTTCATTTGCCGTGGAAAGAGTCTGGAAAGAATACTGTGTGATAATCTGTATGTAACAAAAAATGTTATATACAGATTTTTTTTGGAGGCTAAATCCTCTCCTCACCAGAAGAGCAAATTTTACTTCGTAAAATTGGATTTTGCTTCGCAAAACAAAGGAGGATATATGGATATTTTAAAAGCATGTGGTTTAAGGAAAATATACGGAAGCGGAGAGACAGCCGTACATGCACTGGATGGTGTGAACCTTACGGTGGAGAAGGGCGAGTTTGTGGCAATTGTCGGCACAAGCGGAAGTGGAAAATCAACCCTTTTACATATGTTAGGCGGACTTGACCGACCGACAGAGGGAAAAGTGTTTGTGGATGGAAAAGATATTTTTGCATTGAAGGATGAGGAACTTACGATTTTCAGGAGAAGAAAGATTGGGTTTGTATTTCAGGCGTATAATCTGGTTCCGGTCTTGAATGTCTATGAAAATATCGTGCTGCCGATTGAACTGGACGGTGGAAAGATAGACCGGAAATTTATCGATAGCATTACAGAGACACTTGGACTGCAGCAGAGACTGGATGCACTTCCGGGGCAGCTCTCCGGCGGACAGCAGCAGAGGGTGGCGATCGCAAGGGCATTAGCGGCAGCACCGGCGATCATATTGGCGGATGAGCCGACCGGAAATCTGGATGGAAAGACCAGTCAGGATGTGTTAAGCCTTTTGAAAGTGACCAGCCGGAAATTCGCACAGACTATTGTGATGATCACACACAATGAGGAGATCGCGCAGCTGGCAGACCGTATTATTCGAATTGAGGACGGACGTATTATAAAGTAAAAGACACTGACAGGTACAGGACAGATTCGAATAGGAAACGGAGAAAAATTATGAAAGTAAAAAATCAGAAATGCATACGCAGACTAAGCTATAAATCGCTGTGGGCGACCAGAAAAAGAAATGTTATCGCAATCTTTGCGATTGCTCTTACCACGTTATTATTTACATCACTTTTTACGATTCTTATGTCGTTGAATGCGAGTTATGAAACTTATAATTTCAGACAGGCAGGCGGCTATGCGGACGGAACGTTCAAAGAACTGAGTGAGGAACAGATGGAAAAAATATCAGCACATCCGGGAATCAGGGAAGCCGGAGAACGCATCGTATGCGGATTCAACACCACAGGTGTTTTTGGAAAAGTTCCGGCAGAAGTCAGTTACATGGATAAAAACTGTACAAAATGGAGCTATGCGACACCAACGACAGGAAGAGAACCGGAGCAGAGCAATGAGATCGCAATGGACACGGTCGCATTAAAGCTGCTCGGGGTGACACCGGAACTGGGAGCAAAGGTGACGATAGAGTATCAGGCTGGAGATAAAACGAATGGGGGATTTCAGGAAACGGATACGTTTATCCTGACAGGATACTGGGAATATGATGATCTGATGCCGGTTCATTATATCAATGTATCAAAAGACTACGTGAAGTCAGTGGAAGAAAAGTGGATGGCATCAGGAGAGAAAGCTTTCCGGACAGACCTGAATGTCATGCTGCCTTCAAAATTAAATATCGAGGAACAGATGCAGAAAATCGACACAGACTTAGGATATGACTGGAATACGAGAGATCAGGAGAACAGTGCCCGTATCGGAGTCAACTGGGGGCTTACTGCTTCACAGTTAAATGCGGGGATGGATCCGGAACTTCTTGCTGCGATCGCAGCATTTCTGCTTCTAGTGATTTTTACCGGATATCTGATCATTTATAATATTTTTCAGATTTCAGTTACCGGAGATATCCGGTTTTACGGGTTGCTTAAGACAATCGGAACAACGCCGCGGCAATTAAAACGAATGATCAGACAGCAGGCATTCCTTTTATGTGTGGTTGGCATTCCGGCCGGACTTCTTCTGGGATATGGAATCGGGGCATGGCTGACACCTATTGTTTTAAAGGGCACAACAGTTGTGGGAACACATGTAACGATCAGCAGTTCCCCGGTTATTTTTGCCGGCTCTGTGATCTTTGCAGTGATCACTGTTTTCCTCTCCTGTACAAAGCCCGGAAAAATGGCAGCAAAAGTTTCTCCGGTGGAAGCAACAAAATATACAGAGTGTGTCAGTGTGAAGAAAAAGCGTCGTAACTCACATGGGGCAAAGGTTTATCAGATGGCATTTGCCAATCTGGGAAGAAACAAAAAGAAAACAGTTCTTGTTGTGATATCCCTGGCACTTTCGGTGACACTTTTGAATGTACTCTGTTCTTTTGTAGGTGGCTTTGATACGGAAAAATATATTTCACAACAAACCTGCGCCGATTTTATCGTGAGCAGCACAGATTATTTCCGCTACAATGATGCAGATGAATATATTTCAGAAGAAACTATTGCAGAAATTCAGGAAAATACGAGTGAGACGGTCAGCGGCAGCGGCTATATGACAGATATGACCACAATGGTATGGATGGATACAGAGCAATATAAGAAAATGGCAGTACCGTATCTTGGCGAAGAAAAGCTGGAAGAAGAACTGAAGTATTATGAAAAAAGGGGCAGTGAAATAAAGACTCCAACAATACTGGAAGGTCTGGATGAGACACTCTTTGAAAAAGTGACGGTATTGGATGGAGAACTGGAGCCTTTGTTTGATGAGAATACACATGCAATTGCGATCTGTGTCCAGACAGATGATTATGGCAATGTGGAAAATATAGAACGCTATCCCAAAATTGGGGATACGCTCACCATGGTTTACCAGAATATGTATTGGATCGATACCAGGACAGGTGAACCTGCTGATTCAGCGACGACGCCGGAGGAGTATATGGAGATCCGTGAGGAAGAACCAAGGGAAGTGGACTATACCGTGTGTGCACTTGTGAAAGTTCCATATGCCATGACATTCCGCTATAGCGGATTAGGATATGACACGATCCTTCCGGCAGAACGGATGAAGGAGGACTGCGGTGCAGAGCTGATCCGGAAATTCTATCTGTTTGATACTCCGGATATGGAAGCGGAAAATGCAGCGGAGCGTTATCTTGCGGAGCTTACTGCAGGAGATACTTCTGTTCTGATGTATGAGAGCAAAGCTTCTATCCGAAGTGAATTTGAACAGTTTCAGAAAATGTTTTTCCTTCTGGGAGGTGTCTTGTGTGCGATCATCGGACTGGTCGGCATTTTAAATTTCTTCAATGCGATCATGACCGGAATCCTTGCAAGAAAAAGAGAGTTTGCAGTGTTACAGTCGGTTGGAATGACAAACCGCCAGTTAAAGCAGATGCTTGTGCAGGAAGGGCTGTTTTACACTGCCGGTTCTGTGGTGGTGGCGTTTCTTCTGTCTTTGGTCTGCGGGCCATTATCAGGAGACATGATGGAGAAGATGTTCTGGTTTTGCACTTATCATTTCACAATCCTTCCGGTTATTGCGATGCTTCCGGTGTTTGCAGTGCTCGGCTGCCTGATCCCTGCAGTACTTTATCAGGCGGGAAGCAGACAGAGTATTGTGGAACGGCTGCGGGAGGCAGAGTAAAGAAAATGAAAATTTTGGAAGATATTGGCATTAGATATGCTGGTATCTTCTTTTTTTATATAAAAGAAATTATTGCTAAAAAGTATAAAAAGATATAAAATAAACACAAAAGTATAAAAACCTATAAAAAAGTATAAAACAATAGAAAAAGTATAAAAAACTATAAAATGTTACAAAAAGTATAAAAAACTATAAAATGTTACAAAAAGTATAAAGAACTATAAACGGCAAAAAATATTGTGAGGTGACTTATGCAGAATCCATTTACAACAACATTTAGCAAAACTCCGGAATATACCTATATACACACAGAAAAAACAGAAGAGATATTAGAAAATTTTGTATATGAAAATCCATCAGAGTCGGTATATAAAATAACAGGCGTCAGAGGTTCCGGGAAAACAGTGATACTTGCGAAGGTGGAAGAAGAATTGAAGAATAATGAAAACAGGTATATAAACTGGCTTGTTTTTGATGTGAATCCAACAAGGGATATCCTCGAACAGATAGCGGCAATGTTAGTCAAAGCCGGTTTCGGTTCAGAAGAGAAAAAAACAACTGGAATCAATATTTCAGCAACAGTGCTGGGCTCTGGCGGTGGAATAGGATATACAGCGGATAAGAGTAATCATTTCTTTGACATTGGTGTAGAGGTTGAAGAAATGATACAGAATGTCCAGAAGAAGGGAAAAAAGATATTAATAGGGATTGATGAAGTATCAAAATCAGAAGAGATGATAAAGTTTGCATCAGAATATGGAAGATGGCTTCGTGCGGGTTATCCGGTTTATTTTGTATGCACTGGTTTATATGAAAATATTCAGGAACTTTGCAATGTCAAAAACCTTACCTTTTTCAGAAGAGCGACGACAGTGAAGACAGAACCTCTGAATATGATAAGAATGACGGAGATGTACAGGAGCAAATTAAACATTGATGTCAGTCAGGCAAGAGAGCTGGCAAAGATTACAAAGGGATATGCCTATGCTTTTCAGGAATTAGGAGTGCTGTGTTTTAAGAAAAAAGAGAATGAGACACTGGAAGATATCCTTTCAAAGTTAAAGTCAGAATTATTTGCATATTCCTATGAAAAAATATGGGAAGAGATGACGGAAATGGATCGATTTCTGGCTGGATTGCTGACAGAAAAGGAAGAATATAAGCGTGATGAAATACTGAAGCTTATGGGTGAAAAAGCAGGCAGTTATTCAATGTACAGGGATCGTTTGATAAAAAGAGGAATATTGAATAATCGACAGGGATATGTTTCACTTGCACTTCCGTATTTTGCGGAGTACATCAAGGAATACTGCTGATAAAACCAGAAACAAATGAAATAAATAGAGATTAGCAAAACAGGCAGCCCCAATGTTCATTACGAACATCGGGGCTGCCTGTTTTTTATACAATAGAGAATATTTTTAATATCCCATTATATAAATCATCTTATAGCTGAATATCTGAAACAGAATTAGCAACCAAATTTAAAATATTTGCAGATCAGATTAAATAATTCAGCGCAATTAGTTGTAAAACACATAGTGACGACCTCCTTATTTTTATTTTTTTGATAACGCATAAATGGTTATCGTTTGTCCTTCAGACAGTTCCAAACCGGTATTCGACTTCGGGGAGAAGCCGGGAACCAATGCTTGAATGTTACAAACATATTTCTTAAGGACAAATGAATTGTAACAAGTTTGTAACAAATAGACAATACGAGGCGATTGGCAATGCTTCCAATGCATGGAAGAGAGGAAAAAAGCGAAAGAACTTCATCAAATCTTAATGTTTTACCTCATTGGAAGTTCATAAAGAATCCTTTACAATAAGTACATGATCATAAAGGGAATGAGTCAGTTACGCACTGAGAACATTCGAATCCGGAGGAGAAGAAAATGTACCGTATATTAGTATGTGATGATGAAAAAGATATTGTATCCGCATTGAAAATATATCTGATGGCAGACGGCTATCAGGTTTTTGAGGCTTACAACGGCAGAGAGGCGTTGGAAATTTTAAAGAATGAAGATATTCATCTTGTTCTTATGGACATTATGATGCCGGAGATGGACGGCATCACAGCAATGTTGAAAATCCGTGAAGTCAGCAATGTTCCGGTGATTTTGCTCACCGCCAAAAGCGAGGACACCGATAAGGTGCTCGGACTTACCGTGGGAGCAGATGATTATGTGACAAAACCGTTTAATACGGTGGAACTGCAGGCGCGCGTAAAATCCCAGCTCAGGCGTTACATGAAACTGGGAGGCGGCACGGTCAGACCGGACACGATCGTGATCGGCGGGATCGAACTGAATGATGTCACGAAGGAAGTGACACTTGATGGGGATAAAGTGCAGCTGACAAGAACCGAGTATGATATTTTAAAACTTCTGATGCAGCATCCGGGACAGGTTTTTTCGCCAAATGAAATCTATGAGAAAGTGTGGAATGATAATCCTTTTCGGAATGAGAATACGGTAGCGGTACATATCAGACACCTGAGGGAAAAAGTGGAGTATAATCCAGCGGAACCAAGACACTTAAAAGTTGTCTGGGGGAGAGGCTATAAAATGGAAGTGTAAGTGAGAAAGGACAGTCGATATGAAACAGTTGAAACAATCGCCCGTGGCAAAAATCATTGCGTGGATTTTGATCACAGTATCAGCATTGATGCTGTTGGCAGGCACAGCCGGGGCATATGCCATCAGTGAACTTGGGTTTTATACAAGAAGTGTAGAAGACATCCGGGAGGAGCAGTTTGAACGGATTGCCGGAAAGTACTCTGCGAGAGTGCTGCTGAATCTGAATAACACGGAAAATGAAACCTATTTTAAGGATACCAACTTCCGGTATGGAGTTGTGGAAGCGTCCAATTACGAGGAATTGGAAAAACTGGATCTGAATCAGCAGAGCACCTATGTGCAGTCGAATTTTGATGAGAAAGTAAGTCTCGACAATCTTCATCTTTTTCAGTGCAATATGAATGCTGACACATCGATTTATGTGGATAACTCTGTGCTTGGCGGGTATTACATTGCGTACAGTACCAGAGAGTACAGAAATAAATATATCAATGAATATGTGTATGATACAGATAGCGGTATTTTTTATTATCAGGTGTCAGATGTGCCATCTGCACAGATTTCAGAAGAAGGAGAAACTGCAGCTGAAATATGGTATTTCCCGGTGTCAGAAGTGAAAGTGACACTGGTGGATGACAGTACCGGAGAGACGACAGACTATGCGTATGTATACAATACGGCAGATAAAGAGTATGAGGCATTGCAGCAGGGGATGTCAGAAGGTGACGGTCAGGCGGTACTTTGTATTACCATCCAGAATGCAACAGGTGCAGATGAAAATGATCTGCGCAATGTAAAAAATATTCTGGAAAATGCACCGTTGACGTTTTGGAAGCTGACTGCGACCACCTATTCTTATGGAACATCAGACTGGACGGCAGAGATGCGTTATCCATATACGCAGGAACAGCAGACAGAGCAGGTCACAGTGTCAGAGACAGTCGTGAGTGCACCGACAACGGTTACATCGCAGCCGGTAGAGCTTTCCTATGTCGGAGGGCTGCCGGATGATATGATAAAAAACCGTACCGATTATGATTCCACCGAGGCAGATTTCCTTTCCACTGTTCAGGGCAGTGATGCAGGAACCGATTACTATGTACTATCTGTGATTCCGGATGCGGATAGTCTTATGAAAAAAGAGGGTGTCGGGGTCTGGGGCAGCGATTATTTTGTCCAGATCAATGAGATTGTGAATCTGGCGGATCATATGAAATACAGTGTATATGTGATCCTCGCACTCAGCCTGATTGTGTTTGTGGCAAGCTTTGTCTATCTGGTAAGTGCAGCAGGGCATAAAAAAGATCAAAAACAGGTGCAGGGGGGTTTTCTTTGCAAAGTACCGGCCGATCTGCTTACTGTCATATTTTTAGCAGCAGAATCAAGTCTGGCAGTGGGCATTTCACTGCTTGGCAATGCCGGAAGTCCTGACAACTATGTTTTTTATGCGGCGGCAATGCTTTTTCTGCTTCTGTGTGGCGGATGGCTGGCACTAGGGTATCTTCTGGATTTTGCAGTGCGCATCAAGCTTGGAAAATGGTGGAGAAATACACTCATCTATAAAGTGGTTCGTTCATTTTATCGTGGCTGGAATAAAGCGGGAGAGAATAAGTCCATCCTGTGGAAAGGGCTTGTGATTTTTCTTGGTGTAAACTTTTTGGAAGTTCTGATCTTTGTCATGTTTGGCGTAGATTATTCTAAAATCATGATCGTCTGGTTTGCTGAGAAAGCTGTGATCCTGTTTGTGGGCGGTGAGGTCTTAGTTCAGATGAAGAGACTTCAGGAAGGCGGAAAACATATCGCAGAGGGCGATCTGGATTATCAGATTAATACGGAGCATATGCTTCCGGCACTCAAAGAGCATGCGGCAGATTTAAACCGCATCAATGAGGGCGTTTCCAAAGCGGTAAACGAGAAAATGAAAAGCGAGCGTTTCAAGACGGAGTTGATCACCAATGTCTCACATGATATCAAAACACCGCTTACCTCGATCATTAACTACGTGGATCTGCTGGAAAAAGAGGAGATTCAAAATGAAAATGCAAAGGAATATCTGGAGGTTTTGGAACGTCAGTCTGCGCGCCTGAAAAAGTTAATTGAAGATTTAATAGAAGCGTCCAAAGCTTCCAGCGGAAGCCTTTCCGTGAATCTGGAAAAACTGGAGGCAGGTGTTTTTCTGGTACAGACGGTAGGGGAATTTAAGGAGAAAACGGAGAAGAACGAATTAGATCTTCAGATCAAAAAGCCGGAAGAACCGATTTATATTATGGCGGATGGCAGACATTTCTGGCGTGTCATTGATAATCTGATGAACAACATCTGCAAATACGCACAGCCAAAGACAAGAGTTTATATCAATTTAGAGCAGAGCGGAGAAAAAGTGCAGATTACATTCCGCAACACTTCCAGCTATCCGCTGAACATTACCAGCGAGGAGCTGATGGAGCGATTTGTCCGTGGTGACAGTTCCAGAAACACAGAAGGAAATGGTCTGGGCTTGTCGATCGCAGGGAGCCTGATGGAACTGATGCATGGAAAAATGCAGCTTTTCGTGGATGGAGATTTATTCAAAGTGATACTGGAATTTGACCGGTGCGAAGTTTCATAAAAGTTGAACGTGGACAGTAAGAACAGTCTTAACATAAAAAATGTGAGGACTGTTCTTTTTTTGGCAATAAAATGTTTGCGGAACTTATATTTTATTGTATGTGAAAAAGTATTTTTGTGATAAAATATATTCATATTTGAAAAAACGGGCGTTCATTAGGATGAAATGATAGAACGAAACTTGGAGAAGTGCAGAAACGATGAAGATAAAGAATAGTATTTTAACATTATTGTTATTTTTTACTTTAGTGCCAGTGTTGGTTTTCGGGTTGTTTTCCATATATGAGACTAATCAGACAATCGATGAGATGGCGGAAAAGAATCTGAAAGCAGTCAGCCAAAACCAGATTATGAATATCCGGAAGTTCTGTGGGGACAGGCGGGAAGAGATGGAGATGGTGGCGAACTATTCGCTGACACAGGATGCGATCCGGTACAGTCTGGGGGAGAGTGACAATCCGGTGGATCAGGAGTATGTGAATAATGTCTTAAAGGAGCGCAAGAAATACGGAACATACGTGGCGAGTGTGTCTATTCTTGATAAAAATTTCCATATTGTAGGTTCGAGTGAAAATTATGACATCAGCGAGATCAGTGAGATGAAATACGTGGATGAGTGTTTTCATACCGGAGACTTCATTATAGGAGATTGCTATGAGAGGGAGACAGACGATGGACTGAAAAAAATCGTTCCGGCGTACATTGGTGTTTTCTGGAATGATAATCTGATCGGCTATATTGCAGAAGAACTGGATACCGCATATTTTGACCAGCTGCGTCTGAATATGGACTCGCTCGCAGAGGGAACATTTTATCTTCTGGATGGAAATTATGCGATCATTACGGCGGGAACTACAACGCAGAAAGAGAGTCTCTCAGGATTTACGAGCAGCCAGAAGGACCGGGAGGATTTCCAGAAGGCGTGGGACGCAATCGATCATGAGGAGAATCCGCAGGGGGAAGTGCGTTACCATTATCAGGGAATGTCCTATATTACATACTATTCAAATGTGGAATGCACGGACTGGGGTGTGCGTATCACAGAGAATCTCAGCGCTCAGAAAAAGAGTGCGAATAATTACAGTTTTCTGATGGCATTTGCAGTTGCGTTTGTCACATTCGGGGTTCTGATCACACAGAACATAATGACAAAGAGGCTGCTTGCACCAATCGAGAAAATTCTGGATACATTTACCCGGATCAAGACAGAGCAGGACTATTCACTGCGCATACCGGTTGAGACTAAGGATGAGATGGGAAAACTTTCCGCAGGGATCAATGAGCTGCTGGCCTATATTGAGGGCGAGGATATACAGGAAAAACAGAGGCAGCACCATTTGAGAGAACTTGCAGAGCTTGATCCGCTCACCGGGATCAAGAATAAAAAAGCGATTGAGCAGAGCCTGCTTTCTATGGTGCAGCAGGCGGCGGAAAGCGAAGAACAGGTTACACTTGGTTTTCTCGATATTGATGATTTCCGGGATTATAACACGAACTTCGGTCATCAGGAGGGCGACGAGATCATTCAGTTTGTAGCAGGAATTTTGCAAAAAGAGCTGAAAGGGTATGTCGGAAGAAATGGCGGTGACGAGTTCGTGTTTGGCTATGCAGGAAATCTGGATAAAAGTGAGATCGAGACAGTCATTTCACGTATTTTGAAGGAGTTGAACGAAAATTACATAAGTCCGAGGACAAAAAAGCTGATGCCGGTGCCGTGCAGCATCGGGGTCGTAAGTGCCAGAGGAGATAGCCTTGATTATGCTAATCTCATTCAGAAAGCAGATGAGGCAATGTACCGGGCGAAAGAGGCTGGCAAAAATACCTTTTATATTATAGAATTGTAGGAATTTGACATGAGACAGCAAAATCAGGAATTAACACATGTAAAACATGAATTTGATCCCATTTTTGATGAAAATTCAGAGATATTGATTCTCGGAACGCTTCCTTCCGTGAAGTCGAGAGAGCAGAATTTTTATTATGGACATCCGCAGAACCGTTTCTGGAAGGTCATTGCGGCACTTTTTGAAGAGCCTGTGCCGGAGGGAATCCCGGAGAAAAAGGCTTTGCTGTTAAAACATCATATTGCACTCTGGGATGTGATCGCAGAGTGCGATATTGCAGGTTCTTCCGACAGTTCCATCAAAAATGTTGTGCCGGCGGAGCTGTCTGTGATCCTTGACCATGCGCCAATCAGGACAATCTATGCCAATGGTGCGAAAGCATATGACCTGTATCAAAAGTATACCTATCCGGTCACCGGCAGGGACATCCGAAAACTTCCCTCCACAAGTCCGGCGAATGCGGCGTTCCAGATGGAGAGGCTGCTTGGGGCGTGGCAGGAGATTTTGGAAAAACATCAGATATAAATGGAGATATTATCATGCACATCGACAGAGAAGATATGCTGGAACTGACCAGAAGAATGACGATAGCAAGAAACTGTTTTAACCGTGTAGCGGGTGCTTATATGGACGAGGAAGGATTCATTGACGGCTCGTTCAACACCCATTTTCTAAAGCTGTCTCCGGCAGACAAAGAGAAACAGCTTGCGATCGCCAAGACAATCCCATATGCAAAAACCAATGAGCAGTTGAAAAATTTCAGGATTGACAGCAGACAGAAGAAACCGGGAAGTATCTGGCATCTGCTGACCGCATTGAGGGACTGCGAGCTGAAAAACGATGCACTGTTGTATTCATTGTATGAATATATCGGGGAACGTTATGTTGTGGATAAACCTTACACGATCGAGGTTTTCTGTGGAAACTATGATGTTCCGGTAAAAGGCGCAGACAAGGAGAACCAGTGGGAATCGGAGGAGGTTTACCGTTTTCTGGTCGTGGCGGTCTGCCCAACGGTAGGTGAATATGAGGCGGGCATGCCACAGGCAGGTTTTTTGTTCCCTGCTTTTGCGAACAGAAGTACGGATCTGGAAGGCGTTAATATTTTTGCAGAAGATGGGGCGTGTGAAAAAATGGCTAATGTGCTTGGTTTGTAGCGGAGGTGACGACGATATGCGCACAAAACAAAATTACCAGATACTTACTTTTCACACGACAACAGCCGCGATGGCGATGGAAGATTACTGTCATGAGCAGAAAATTCCGGGCAGACTGATTCCGTTACCACAGGAGATTTCTGCAGGCTGCGGGCTTGCATGGCGCATGCTACCGGGAGAGTATGAGCAGGAAAAAGATAGAATTGAAAAATCAGGGATAGTGATCGAGAGTAATATTATAATTATGATTTGAAAAAATAATATTGACTTTAAGGTTGGTTGTGTTTTCAAAATATATCCGCTATACTAAGAAACATAGTATAGCGGATTTCTTTTATTGGAGGATTCTATGGGGAACATTTTAAAATTACCGGTAGGAATTGATGATTTTAAAAAATTGCGGGAAGCAGGCTTTTATTATATTGATAAAACAGGACTTATTCAGCAGCTTTTGCAGAACTGGGGAGAAGTGAATCTTTTTACAAGACCACGTCGCTTTGGGAAAACACTCAATATGAGTATGCTGAAAAATTTCTTTGAAATCGGTGCGGATAGTACACTTTTTGATGGACTGTATATATCACAGAACGAAAAACTGTGTGAGGAATATATGGGAAAATATCCGGTTGTTTTTCTTTCCCTGAAAGGTGTTGATGGATTGAACTTTGAAGAGGCAAAGGACAATTTCCGGCAATTGATCGGAAATGAAGCCGAGCGTTTTTCATTTCTTAGGAACAGTGAAAAATTATCGGAGAATGAAAAAAAGAAATATCAGTCACTGGTTTCCCTAAATGGTGGCAGATATACTATGAATGGAAGCGAATTAACATTCAGTCTGCAGACTTTGTCCCAGCTTTTATACAGGCATTATGGGCAAAAAGTAGTCATTCTGATCGATGAATATGATGTTCCTCTGGATAAAGCTTTTCAGAACGGTTATTATCAGGAAATGGTTTCCCTGCTCCGTGGGTTTTTCGGGCAGGCTTTAAAAACGAATGAGTTCTTACAGTTTGCGGTGTTAACAGGATGTCTCAGAGTATCCAAAGAGAGCATATTTACAGGATTGAATAATTTTGAAATCAACTCGATCGTCGACATAGAGCATGATGAACAGTTTGGATTTACAGAGGATGAAGTACACAAGCTACTAGAAGACTATCAGTTGACGGAATATGATTCGGATATCAAGGAGTGGTATGACGGATACCGCTTTGGAGATACGGAGATTTACTGTCCGTGGGATGTTATGAACTATGTGAAAAAACTGGTGGCAGATCCAAACGCCAGACCAGATGCATTCTGGATTAATACAAGCAGCAATGATCTGGTAAAACGTTTTGTGGATAAAGCAGATAAAACGACGAGAGATGAGATTGAACAGTTAATTGCAGGAGAAGCAATCGAAAAAAATATCCGGCTTGATCTGACTTATGATGAAATTGACAACAGCATTGACAATTTATGGAGTGTATTGTTTACCACAGGTTATCTGACAAGGACAGGCGGAGCAGTTAACGGTGCATACAGGCTTGTGATTCCGAATCGCGAGATTCGTGAAGTCTTTATTATCCAGATACAAGAATGGTTTAAGCAGACTGTTATGAAGGACGCAAAACCTGTGCAGGAATTTTGCAAGGCTTTTTTAGAGGGCAATGCAGAGGAAATCCAGAAGCGTATGACGGCGATTCTGGATAAATCAATCAGTATTTTGGATACAAAAGCCCGTGATGAGTATAAAGAAAACTTTTATCATGGTTTACTGATCGGGTTATTAAGGAGTGAACCGGAGTGGCTGATAAAGTCAAACAAAGAATCAGGGGACGGTTTTTGTGATATTTTTATTGAACCCGAAAATCCGGATGCCGGAATTGTGATAGAAGTTAAATATTCTGCGTCATTAGACGGCATGGAAAAAATGTGTGAAACAGCACTGAGGCAGATTAAAGACCGCAGATATGACGAGGAACTTCGCAATGACGGAAGAGAAGATATTCTTGCATATGGAATTGCGTTTTGCAAAAAGCGGTGCTGGGTAATATGTGAACGGCTATAAAATAAATGCATTGCCAACAAAAAAGATATATGCTAACATATAGCCTGTTGCTTTTATAAGTAATTGCAAAATTCATAAAAAGGTAAATATAATTTTTCACAATTTGTATAGCTTAGGTTAGAGTTTTGTGATTGCGTATTAAAATGAAAAGAGGGAGAAAACTATTATGAGATTTACAGAAAGAAAATGGAAATCAATGTTGCTTTGCATGATGCTGGTTGTGGCTATGGCATTTACTGTAGTGGGATGCGGCGACAAGACAGAGGGAACAGCAGATACCCAGAAAAACACAGAGACAGCAATTGTCAACACAGAGACAACGGTAGAGACAGAAGCGGTTGCAGAGATGGAGAGTGTGGATGCTGCTGCGGCGCAGGAGATCATATTAGGCGAAGGCAGTGTTAAATTTACTTTTATCGTGGTGGATGCAGATGGAAACGAGACAAACTTTGTGGTCAGCACAGATAAAGAAACAGTCGGCGACGCTTTGTTAGAGCTGAATCTGATCGAAGGCGATGACAGCGAATATGGTCTTTATGTAAAGACAGTAAACGGCATCACCGCAGATTATGATACAGATGGAACTTACTGGGCATTTTACGTAAATGGAGAGTATGCAAGCACAGGTGTGGATTCCACTCCAGTGAACGAAGGCGATACCTACGAGTTTAAGGTAGAAAAATAATGAAACTGAAAACGAGGGAAGTGGCAATATTCGGTATGCTGGGTGCTTTGATGTATGCATCAAAAGTATTTATGGAATTACTGCCGAATGTACATTTACTTGGAGTTTTTACCATTTCTTTTACACTTGTTTATCGGAAAAAGGCGCTGTACCCGATTTACACGTATATATTATTGAATGGGTTGTTTGCGGGATTTGCTACATGGTGGATTCCATATCTGTATCTCTGGACGATCCTTTGGGGAGTAACAATGTTACTCCCACGTAAAATACCTAAGAAGGTGCAGCCAATCATCTATATGATCGTGAATGCGTGTCATGGATTTTTGTTTGGAACGCTCTATGCCCCGGCGCAGGCAATTCTTTTTGGATTAAGTTTCAAAGGGATGATCGCCTGGATCATTGCAGGATTGCCGTGGGATTTTGTGCACGGCGTCAGCAATTTCTTCTGTGGAATATTGATTGTTCCGATTGTGACACTGCTGCGGAAGTTAGAGAAACAAGTAGGATGAGAAGTGTATAGAATCATTGTGGATATTTTCAGAAAAGCGGAAGCTGCTTTAAAACACAGCTTCCGCTTTACGCTTTTATTCTTTATCTTTGGCGATCGGCAGGGTGAAAATAAATTCCGTACCGACACCCTCGGTGCTGATACAATTGATATTTTCACCATGTGCCTGAATGATCTCTTTTACAATGGAAAGACCAAGACCGGTACCGCGTTTATCTTTTCCGCGGGAGAGGTCGGTTTTGTAAAATCTTTCCCAGATCTTTTTCAGACTGTCTTTTGGAATACCGATTCCGGTGTCTTTGACCGAAACAAAGACTTTCTCATTTTTCTCGGTTGTCTCAATCGTGATCACAGAATCCTGATGACTGAACTTGATCGCATTATCGATCAGATTGTAAAGTACCTGCTGGATTTTGCTGAAATCAGCAGTGACAAACAACTGCTCACCGGAAAGAATCAGGTCGAAACGGATGTGCTTGTTGGCACAGATTCCCTCAAAAGTCAGAAGTGTTGTCTTGATCGTCTGGTTGATATCAAAGTCTGTCACATCCAACATTACCCCGTGAGAACCAAATTTGTTTAACTCCAAAAGGCTCTTGGTCAGTTTATTTAAACGTTCTGTCTCAAAGAGAATAATATTTAAATATTTTTCCTGCATTTCAACCGGGATCGTACCGTCTAACATGGCTTCCACGTAGCCCTTGATCGACGTGAGCGGAGAACGGAAGTCGTGGGAGACATTGGAAATAAACTTTCGCTGGTCATCCTCTAAGGTGTTCAACTCATTTGCCATGTAATTTAAAGAGGCGGCAAGATAACCGATCTCATCATTGGAGTGCACATCAATCTTGGCGTCGAAGTTTCCCTTGGAATATTCGTCAGCCGCATGCGTGATCTTACGGATTGGAATATAAACTACATATGTAAAAAGCGCCAGCACAACAAATGCCGCTGCAAAAATAAGTGCCAGTGTGGTATAGGCGATCGCAGACAGGCTGTTCGCGGAAGCGGTAATGTAGGATTCCGGTTTGTGGATGATAACATAGCCGCGCACTTTGTAGTTCACCGTGATCGGGGAAAAAACACTCAATACATTTTCCTGAAAATAGTCATAAAAAGTTCCGACGCGATAGTAGCGGTTGCCAAAGTCGGTCATATTAAAACCGGGAATGGCTTCGTCCGTATTTTCCGTGGAATCAGTATTGATCAGAATATTTCCATGTGTGTCTACAATCCAGATATCCGCATTCAGATAGGTGTCGAGCGCACAGAGCTGTTCGTTGATCTCATCGAGCGTTGTCGTGTTGCTGAAATAATTCTGCGCATAACTGGATGAGATCAGGGCAGATTCCCGGTATAAATTCTGAGCCTCTTTTTTTTCAAGGTGCTGGAAAGTAAGGTGGTATGTGAAGGTCGCAATGATGAGAAAGCCAAGGAGACCAAAAAGCAGATAACCACCTAAGAGTTTTAGGTATAATGTACGTTTCATTTAATCTCTGACCTCAAATTTGTAACCAATTCCCCATACCGTAGCAAGGCTCCAGTTTGCATGGTCTTTTATTTTTTCGCGGAGACGTTTTACATGCACATCCACGGTTCTCGTGTCACCGATGTATTCATAGCCCCAGATGTGGTCTAATAACTGTTCTCTGGTGAAGACCTGATTTGGGGAGGAAGCAAGGAAATACAAAAGTTCCAGTTCCTTCGGCGGCATATCCACTGCCTGCCCCATATAAATGACAGAGTAGTTCGAGAGATTGATGACCAGATCTTCGTATTTGACACATTTCAGATCCGGGATCGCCTCCTCGGTCTTTACCGGCTGGTAACGTCTTAAAACAGCCTTGACGCGGGCAACGAGTTCCTTGGAATCAAAAGGCTTCATCATATAGTCGTCTGCGCCAAGTTCAAGCCCTAATACTTTGTCAAAAATTTCACCTTTTGCGGAGAGCATAATGATCGGTACATTTGCTTTTGCCCGCACCTCGCGGCATACCTGATAGCCGTCAATGCCGGGAAGCATCAGATCTAATAAGATAAGGTTTGGATTATACTGCTCAAAAGCGATGAGCGCTTCCTCTCCGTCATTTACAATCTTTGTATCAAAACATTCCTTTGTGAGATAAAGGGAAATCAGTTCTGCAATATTATTATCATCATCTACAATTAAAATTTTCTGTTTCGCTGCCATAGATCCTCCTTGTTATTTGAACTCTGCAATGGTTACTCCGGCATCACCCTCGCCATATTCGCCAAGGTGATAGGATTTTACATGTTTCTGGCGTTTCAGATAAGCATGTACCGCATTTCTTAAAGCACCGGTTCCTTTTCCGTGCACAATGCGCACAGAACCTAAGTGGGACAGATATGCGTCATCTAAATATTTATCTAAAAGCGCGATCGCTTCATCTGTTGTTTTTCCAATGAGGTTGATCTCGGGTGAGATCGTAGCGGATTTGCTCATGCGGATCTTTCCGGCTCCGGTCTTGTTCGCCTTTGCGCCAGACATCATAGGAGAGTCCTCATCGATCAGAATCAGGTCGTTGATATTGACAAGGGAACGAAGGATTCCCATTTGCACATAAAGGTCGCCTTTGGCATTCGGAAGGGTGTGAACGGTACCTTTCAAATTCATGGAGATCACTTTGACAGTGTCGCCAATCTGAAGTTTCTTTGGGACTTTGTGATTTGGCACAGCAGCTTTCTTCTGGTCAGCAAGCTTTTTCTGTTTGTCGTTCATCTTGTCGCGAAGTCTGGTACGCTCTTTTTCCATTTCGCTCATCGGAGCATTTGCTTTTCCATATTTGTTAAAATTGCGGATCGTTTCATCTGCAACATCTTTGGCTTCTTTTAAAATCCGGAAAGCTTCCTCGTTTGCATCGCGCAGTATCTTGTCGCGGCTTGCGTCTAATTTTTCCTGTTTCTGTTCAAGACGCTCTTTTAAAGACTGGATCTCCTGTTTGTAGCGGTTGATCTCGGCTTCCTCTTTTTCAATGGTCACGCGGCTTTTTTCGAGATCGGCGAGAAGATCTTCAAAGTTTTCATCATTCTCGCTGATGCGGGTTTTGGCATCCTCAATCAGATCCTTGCCAAGACCGAGTTTTTCGGAAATCGCGAAAGCATTACTTTTTCCCGGAATACCGATCAAAAGTCGGTAAGTCGGACTTAAAGTTTCGACGTTAAACTCGCAGCAGGCATTTTCAACGCCCGGCGTGGAGAGCGCAAACACTTTTAATTCACTGTAGTGGGTGGTCGCCATAGTGCGTGCCCCATACAGATGCAGCTTGGATAAAATAGAGATCGCAAGCGCGGCACCTTCCGTCGGATCGGTTCCGGCACAAAGCTCATCAAAAAGGACGAGCGAGCGGTCGTTTACCTTCTTTAAAATATGAATAATATTCGTCATATGGGAGGAGAAGGTACTTAAGCTCTGCTCAATGCTCTGTTCATCTCCGATATCGGCAAACACTTCCTCAAAAATACCAAGCTCGGAACGCTCGGAAGCCGGAATATGAAGTCCGGACTGTCCCATTAACGTAAGTAGTCCCACGGTTTTTAAGGAGACTGTCTTACCGCCGGTGTTTGGACCGGTAACGATTAGAAGCTTGAAATCCTTGCCGAGCATGACATCGATCGGAACCACTTTTTTCTTATCTAACAGCGGATGCCGTCCTTTTTTGATATGAAGATAGCCTTCATTATTAAAAGTCGGCGCGACACCGTTATAGGTCTGCGCGTAAGCTGCCTTTGCAAAAATAAAATCAAGTTTTGCGAGAATCGTATAATCTGTGGCAATCTGCTCAGAAAAATTAGCGGTCAGACTGCTCAGATTTTCAAGGATTTTTTCAATCTCATCTTTTTCCTTTAATAAAAGTTCCTTGTATTCATTATTCAGGTTCACGACTGCCATTGGTTCAATGAAAAGGGTGGAGCCGGAGGAAGACTGGTCATGCACCATTCCGGGAATCTGCGATTTTGCCTCGGCTTTGACCGGGAGGCAGTAGCGGCCGTCGCGCATTGTGATCACAGCGTCCTGCAGATAGCTTCTGGTAGTGCTGTTGTTGATCATATTGTTCATCTGGGCGCGGATCTTATCGTTCATGCCACGCATGGAGCGGCGGATCGAGCGGAGTGTGCTGCTGGCATCATCAGCAATCTCATCCTCTGCTAAGATGCAGCGCCTGATCTCGTCGTAGAGAGGCGTTAAAGGTTCGATCTCTGTGAAAAATCCGGTCAGGGAATCGTCCGGCACGTCCTCTTTTTCCGAGCGGGAAAAGGCTTTCACACGCTTGGCTGCCTCTAACAGAGAGCAGATCGAGAGAAGTTCAGTGGCGCTTAAGGAAGCACCGATCTCTAAACGTTTCAGTGAATCGTTGACACTGTGTACCCCGGAAAAGGAGAGGTTTCCGCAGCGGAACAGACGGCTTAATGCGTCTTTGGTCTGTAGCTGCAACTGCTCAATCTGTGCTTTGTCAGTGATCGGACGCAGGGACAGACACCGTTTTTTCGCTTCCGGACTGCATGCGTATTCCGACAACTGGTTCAATATTTTATTATATTCTAAGGTTTTTAAAACTTTTTCATTCATAATACAAAATTACTCCAACGTCATTCTAACTGATCAATTTTTATTATAGACCAAAGTGAAACTTATGAAAAGAAAAAGTTGCTGTTCAGGCAGTACCTTGGCATTTTGCTTAAAATTGCGGAAAAAAGAAAGTATTGCAAGCGTATGTGTTTCAATTTATAATATAGATTGGTATGATTTTTCATGTATGGAGCGAAGAAACGGAAATAAGCTTGATTGCATTTAAAGACAGGGCAACGTGGCTGTCTGGAAAGGAATATCATGCAGGAAAACAAACAGGATAAATATGAATTTATCAGCGAGAAAATAAAAGAAAAACCAGTGAACAAAAAGAAGCTGTTTTATCATGTATGCTTTGTCGTGATCTTAGCGGTCGTGTTCGGGCTGGTGGCAAGTGTCACATTCGTACTGTCGCAGTCTAAAATGGAGGAACTGCTTCATCCACAGGAAGATCCGACGATCACGATTCCAAAAGATGAACCGGAGCAGGAGACTGAGACGGAGGAGCCGGACACGGAAACCGAGACAGCGGAACCGGATTCCGAGGCACAGATCGTGTATGAACAGTTGACACTTTCTGATTTTCAGGCGCTACAGAATGAGATGTATGCGATCGGAAAACAGGCGAATAAGTTTATCGTGGCAGTGACCGGGGTTAAGAGCAACACGGACTGGTTCAATAATGCCTATGAGAGCAAGGGACAGGGTTCCGGAATTATTATTGCAGACAGCGGGCAGGAGCTTCTGATCCTGACAGAGCGCAAGGTGATCGCAGGAGCATCTTCTGTTTATGTCACCTTTGTCAATGATACTTCCGTGGAAGCTTCTATAAAAAAATATGACGGAAACACCGGAATTACGGTGCTCAGTGTGCCGGTTAGCGAGATTGACAATGATACGATGAACCTGATCTCGGTTGCAGTACTTGGCAATTCGCTGGCGATCACGCAGGGAACGCTTGCACTGGCAGTTGGAAGTCCGCTTGGAACGAATTATTCTATTTTAACGGGAAATATTACGTCGTCTTCCTATTCCATTTCCACGATCGATGCGAACTACGATATTTTTACAACCGATATTGTGGGAAGCAGGAACGGAAGCGGTGCGCTGATCAACTTAAATGGCGAGGTGATAGGTCTTGTCACACAGGGATACAGCAGTGAAGGGGACCAGAATACACTGACTGCGATCTCAATCTCTGAATTGAAACCAGTCATTGAGATGCTGTCTAATAACAAAGACATTCCGTATATTGGTCTGGAAGTTACTACGGTTACGAATACCATTGCAAAGGAAAATGACATTCCGAAAGGTGTTTATATCAAGGATGTAAAAATGGATTCGCCGGCAATGGCAGCAGGATTGCAGAGCGGCGATGTGATCACGGAAATCGACGGTGATGCGGTCATTTCAGTGGACGGCTACCAGACGAAAGTGCTTTCCCTCACACCGGGAGACGTGGTGGACGTCACGATCCAGAGACAGGGAAAAGACGGTTATACAGAGATCAAGTGTCCTGTGACAGTAAGTGTTTTACAGTAAACAAAAACAGATTATGCAATAATTCAGAGTCAGGGCAGTTTTCATAGTTTGTGCATAAGATGCTGAATGGTTACTGGATTTTTAATACAAAAGAAATATAGATTTTGGAGGAAATATTAGTTATGAAATATATTGAGAGCCTTCGCGAAGGCGAGCGTATTAATGAGATTTACCTGTGCAAGACAAAGCAGTCTGCGCTGACAAAAGCAGGAAAACCTTATGAAAATGTTATTTTACAGGACAAAACGGGAATTCTGGATGCAAAAATCTGGGATCCGGGTTCTGTTGGAATTGACGATTTTGATTCGCTTGATTATGTTGCAGTCATGGGAGATATCACAAGCTTTCAGGGAAATCTGCAGCTTTCCATTAAGCGTGTGAGAAAAGTGCAGGAAGGGGAATATGATCCAAAAGATTACCTTCCGGTAAGTGAGAAAGACATCGATCAGATGTATGAGGAGTTGTGTGGAATTATCCGCTCCGTGGAGAACCCTTATTATAAGAAATTACTGAGCAGCTTTTTCTTAGAGGATGCGGATTTTGAGAAACGTTTCAAATTCCACTCCGCAGCGAAAACAGTGCATCACGGATTTGTAGGCGGACTGTTAGAACATACATTGAGCGTGACAAAACACTGTGATTATTTTGCAAACTATTATCCAATGTTAAACCGTGATTTAATTGTGACAGCAGCCATTTTCCACGATATCGGAAAATTGGAAGAATTATCTGTTTTTCCTGAAAATGATTACACGGATGAAGGTCAGTTATTAGGCCATATTATGATCGGCGCAGAGCTGGTAGGGGAGCGTATCCGCACGATCGAAGGCTTCCCGGTGCGCATGGCAAATGAATTAAAACACTGTATTCTCGCACATCACGGCGAACTGGAGTATGGTTCTCCGAAGAAACCGGCACTTGCAGAGGCATTGGCACTTAGTTTTGCAGATAACATAGATGCAAAAATGGAGACAATCCGTGAGATTTTTGTCAATGTACCGGAAAATAATGTGGAATGGCAGGGATTCAACCGTCTGCTCGACAGCAATATCCGAAGATCAAGTCTGAAATAAATGTTATGATAGGGGAAATAATATAGAACGAAGAATGAATAAAAACGATATTATCATATTAAAAATTGAAGATATGGGAACCGACGGAGAAGGCATCGGCAAATTGGACGGCATGACTTTTTTCGTTAAGGATGCAGTGATCGGTGATGAGATCGAAGCGCGCATTACGAAGTTGAAAAAGAATTACGGCTATGCGAGAGTGGAGAACATTATAACTCCGTCTGAATTCCGCACAGAACCAAAATGTGAGCTTCACAGACGCTGCGGCGGCTGCCAGATTCAGGCAATAGATTATGCGAAACAATTGGAATTCAAGGAAAATAAAGTGCGTAACAATCTAATCCGTTTAGGCGGGTTTGATAAAACTTTTGTGGACTCCGTAATGGAGCCGATCGTCGGCATGGAGGCGCCTTACCGCTATCGGAATAAGGCACAGTTTCCAATCGGAAAAGATAAAGAGGGAAATATCATTGCCGGTTTTTATGCATCGCGTACACACAGCATCATTCCGGTGAAGGACTGTATGCTTGGCGTTACCGAGAATCGGGACATTTTAGACGCGGTTCTTTCCTATATGAGAGAATGTCATGTTGAGCCTTACGATGAGGTGAGCGGAAAGGGTCTTGTACGGCACGTTTTGATCCGTTATGGTTTTACAACAAAAGAGATCATGGTATGCCTCGTGATTAATGGAAAAAAACTTCCGGCACAGAATGTGCTTATTGAAAAATTGCAGGGCATTTCCGGAATGACAAGTATTTCCATTAACATAAATCAAAATAAAACAAATGTGATCCTCGGAGAACGGACAGAGACGATCTGGGGACAGTCCTATATCACAGATTATATTCATCTGCGTGACTGTACTGATTTCACGCGGACCGGAAAAGCAATTTCGTACCATATTTCACCGCAGTCTTTTTATCAGGTGAACCCGGAACAGACCGAGAAGCTTTACAGCCTTGCGTTAGAGTATGCAGGACTTACCGGAAAGGAGTCCGTCTGGGATCTGTACTGCGGAATCGGAACCATTTCTTTATTCCTTGCCGGAAAAGCCGGGCATGTGTATGGAGTGGAGATCGTACCACAGGCGATTGCCGACGCAAAGGACAATGCAAAGCGGAATGGATTTTCCAATACCGGGTTTTTCATTGGAAAAGCAGAGGAAGTGCTGCCGGAATTTTATGCGGAGCATAAAAATGAAAAGACAGATATGCTGCATCCGGATGTGATCGTGGTCGATCCGCCGAGAAAAGGCTGCGATGAAAAATGTTTAGAAACGATGCTTCTGATGAAGCCGGAACGTATTGTTTACGTGAGCTGTGATTCTGCGACACTGGCGAGAGATTTGAAGGTGCTGGCGGAAGGCGGGTATGAGGTAAAACGTGTCCGGGCTGTGGATCAGTTTGCGCACACGACACATGTGGAGACGGTTGTACTACTTTCCAAGGGAATGGTCGACAGCAGAAAAGTGAAGGTGGACTTCTCTCTGGAGGATATGGATTTATCTGAATTCAAAGGAAAAGCGACATATGAGCAGATAAAGGTATATGTATTGGAGCAGACAGGACTGAAGGTTTCATCACTGTATATCGCACAGATTAAGAAGAAGTGTGGATTAGATGTCGGTGAGAATTTCAATCTAGCTAAATCAGAGAATACGAGACAGCCACAGTGTACACCGGAGAAGGAAGATGCAATTATGCAGGCATTTAGACATTTTGGAATCATATAGATTGTGGATAAGCAGCATCGTGTGTTAAAAATATAGTAAAGTATGGAAAAAAGGACATTCCGGAACTGTAGTTATTACAGATCAGGGGATGTCCTTTTTGCAGATATGGAAGTGTTCAAGGGACAAGGTAATGATACTGAGACTATTAAGACTGATATGAATAATATCTATCATATCTAATCGGATGATATTATGGTACAAATTGAATAATTCACGTTTTCGTGATATACTTTCTTTATATCTGTTGGCAAAATAATGGAGGGATGACATGGCGGTCAGTTACAAAAAATTATTCCATTTACTGATAGAAAAAAATATGACGAATGCACAGTTGCAGCAGGAGGCTGGCTTCTCCGCAAATATCATCACACGGCTGAAACGTAATGGGTATATTTCCCTCGAAAGCGTAGAGAGTATATGCCGTGTTCTGAACTGTGGCGTTGATGATATTCTGGAATTTGTACCAGAGGATAACGGAGGAAAAGAGAATGGTTGATACCAAAAAGGAACAGGAACGTGATGAACTGCACCGTGCAATATGGGCAATTGCAGATGAGTTGCGTGGAGCAGTCGATGGTTGGGACTTCAAAAATTATGTTCTTGGCACGATGTTCTATCGTTATATTTCTGAAAATCTGTGTAATTACATAAACAGCGGTGAGATTGATGCAGGTAACACCGATTTTGACTTTGCAAAAATGTCGGATGAGGATGCAGAAGAAGCAAGAGAAGGACTGGTAGAGGAAAAGGGATTTTTTATCCTTCCGAGTGAACTTTTCTGTAATGTCCGTGCTAATGCTTCGAATGATGAAAACTTAAATGAAACACTGGAGCGTGTGTTCCGCCACATTGAGGAATCAGCGAAAGGCAGTGAGGCAGAGAGCGACTTTGCCGGACTGTTTGATGACTATGATGTAAACAGCAATAAACTGGGTTCTACCGTTGCAAAGCGTAATGAAAAACTTGTAAAGCTGCTGAATGGCGTAGGTGAAATGAATCTGGGAGATGTGAAAGATCATTCCATTGATGCCTTTGGTGATGCATATGAGTACCTTATGACCATGTATGCATCGAATGCCGGAAAATCTGGTGGAGAGTTTTTTACTCCGGCAGATGTGTCTGAATTGCTTACACGTCTTGGAACAGTAGGAAAAACAGAAATTAATAAAGTGTATGACCCGGCTTGCGGTTCAGGGTCATTGCTTCTGAAGGCTGAGAAGATTCTTGGTAAGGATGCTATCCGTAATGGTTTTTATGGACAGGAGATTAACATTACAACCTACAACCTGTGCCGTATTAATATGTTCCTGCATGATGTGGGATTTGATAAATTTGATATAGCTTGTGAAGATACATTGCTCAGTCCTCAGCACTGGGATGATGAGCCATTTGAGTTGATCGTGTCTAATCCACCATATTCTATTAAGTGGGCGGGAGACGAAAATCCACTGCTCATCAATGACCCTCGTTTTGCTCCGGCTGGAGTTCTGGCACCTAAGAGCAAAGCGGATATGGCGTTTATTATGCACAGTCTGTCATGGCTTGCGTCTAACGGAACTGCTGCCATCGTATGTTTTCCGGGAATCATGTACCGTGGTGGTGCAGAGCAGAAAATCCGTAAATATCTGGTAGATAACAACTATGTGGATTGCGTTATTCAGCTGCCGAGTAATTTGTTCTTTGGCACTTCGATTGCAACCTGTATCATGGTAATGAAAAAGAACAAGGCAGACAACAAGACACTATTTATTGATGCTACAAGCGAGTGCGTGAAGGTGACCAACAATAATAAGCTGACACCAGAGAACATTAATCGGATCGTAGATGTGTTTGCTAAGCGTGAAGAAATGGAGCATTTTGCACATCTGGCAAGCTATGAAGAAGTATCCGGCAATGATTATAATTTATCTGTTTCAACTTATGTTGAAGCCGAAGATACCAGAGAGAAAATTGACATCGTGAAGCTGAATGCGGAAATTAAGGAAATTGTTGCCCGTGAGCAGGTGCTCCGTGATGAGATTGATAAGATCATCGCAGAAATCGAGGTGTGATTTATGGGAGAATTTTTTCCGAATCAATACTGGGGAATGGATATATGGAAACATCAGGAATTGCCGATAATAGAATCACATGATTTTAATTTTTTTAGATGCCTTGAATTTAACAATAGTTATTATGGAAAAACAGTAAGTGAACTTCATAGCGGAAATCTAAGATTAAGTAGAAAAGATAATAGGTACTCAAATCTCTTTCCCGGTCAAAAGCTGTCATATTGGGCAGATAGTCCACAAACGGCAAGGACAGAAATAAAAAAGTGGGGATCAGGTAATAATATTTTGACATTTTGGGCATATGATGATGGGAGTAGCTTTATTCCTACAATTTATCCGGCTGAAAATATTCGTATAATTGATGGTGTTCATTTTGGTTTTGATAAGATTTTGAAAAAAGTTGGCAACCATGAAGAATTGACCCGTAGCGAAAAAGAGTTTATTGATAAAATAGGACATGAAAAGCCAGATTGTCTGGCATATTACTCAGAAGCCAAAGTGGGAGGCATTTGCTTTTTATTTTTTGAACAAGGGTTTAAAAAACTTTCACTTCGTGAGGTTACATTACGTTTAGGTGATTATAAAGGAAAGAACACAGCAAAGGTGACTTGTGCAGTTACAAGTGATTTTAGCCCTGTATTGGAAAACTATGGTTATTATTTTTCTCCAATTGCAAAGACGAAATATGATGATAAGTACACGACAAGTGATGAATATATCCTGCGAAAGCAAGTTGAGAATTATTCACATGAACAAATAACGGAGATGATGCGATGAGCAGATTAGATGAATTAATTAATGAACTTTGTCCTAATGGTGTGGAATTTAAATGTTTAGGGGATATTGGGCAAGTTAAAATGTGCAAGCGTATTCTGAAATCGCAGACTAATACAAACGGAGGAATACCATTTTATAAGATTGGGACTTTTGGAGGAGAGGCAAACGCTTTCATTTCTGAAGAATTATTTCAAGAGTATAGGGAGATGTATTCATATCCTAAGGTTGGTGAGATTTTAATATCTGCGGCAGGAACAATTGGACGTACTGTAGTATATGATGGCGAACCAGCGTATTATCAAGATTCTAATATTGTATGGTTAGCACACGACGAGAGTAATATTTTAAATACTTTTTTAAGATACTGTTATGAATTAAAACCGTGGAATATATCATCAGGTGGAACTATTGCGAGATTATACAATGATAATATATTAAAAGCTAAGGTTCCTGTACCTCCTCTGGAGGTACAACGTGAAATAGTCCATATTTTGGACACTTTCACGTTGCTTACAGCCGAGCTTACAGCCGAGCTTACAGCTCGGAAGAAACAGTATAGTTTTTACAGAGATACTTTAATACAAAAAGAGTGTAAAGCTGAAAAAGTTAAGTTGAATACTGTTTGTGATATTTATGACGGAACACATCAAACACCAAAATATACTAATAGTGGAATACCATTTGTGAGTGTAGAAAATATTGATGATTTATACGGAACACAAAAGTTTATTTCACCAGAGGCTTATGAGAAATATAAAATCAAACCGCATATAGGCGATGTTTTTATGACAAGGATTACTGCAGGTGTTATTGGAAAATGTACGGTGGTAGATCGAGATGATGATTTAGCTTATTATGTTTCACTTGCTTTGTTGCGTCCAAATGCCAATATTCTAGACAGTAAGTATTTGAAGTATTATCTTGAAAGCGGTTGGGGCAGAAGAGAATTAAGTAAATGGATTTTGTGGGATGCAACACCTACAAAAATAAATAAGGATGATATTGGAAGAGTGCTTATTTCTGTTCCGCCACTTGATACGCAAAAAAGGTTGGTACAGGTAATTGAACATTTCGATGCCATCTGCACTGACCTGAATATTGGCTTGCCAGCAGAAATCGAAGCACGTCAGGAGCAATATGAATATTATCGTGATTTGCTCTTGACATTTGCTGAAACAGGCAGCATGCTCATGACAGACAGACAGACAGACAGACAGACAGACAGACAGACAGACAGACAGACAGACAGAGCTGAGCGCAATTAAGCTCATTCAGTATGTGTTTGGTTATGCTATGTTACCATTGGGAAAAGTCGCAAATGTATTTAGAGGAGAATACATCACAAAGAAAAACACAAAAGAGGGAACTATCCCAGTAATTCTTGGAGGACAAGAACCGGCATACTATATTGATAAGTACAACCATGATGGAGAAATTGTGGTGGTTGCACGAAGTGGTGCATCAGCGGGATTTGTTTCCTATTGGAATCAGAAAATTTTCGTTACAGATGGATTTGGTTATGAAGAAAAAAGCGAATTAATTGCTACAAAATTTTTATACTATGTTTTGAAAAACATGGAGTCAGAACTAAATGCTATGAAACGTGGTGCAGGTGTTCCGCATGTAAGTGGCGAAATGCTTAATAGCATTGAATTACCGATTCCATCATTACAGGATCAACAGCGTATTGTGGAAATTCTCGATCGTTTTGATACCCTCTGCAACGATCTGTCCTCAGGACTTCCTGCAGAAATCGAAGCACGTCAGAAGCAGTATGAATATTACAGGGATAAGCTGTTATCCTTTAAAGAATTACCAAAGTAAGGAGGCGAGGATGTGCCGTACTTTAATATTGTAGCGGAGACATCGGATAATACCGTTGTCACAGAATATGAGCCAGTCAAGAAGCGTTCTGATAGTTACCAGAGCGAAGCAGCACTGGAACAGGAGTTTATCCGTCTGCTCTGTGAACAGGGATATGAATATCTACCTATTCACACAGAGAAAGACCTGATTGCCAATCTCCGTAAGAAATTAGAGGAACTGAATAACTATCAGTTTTCCGACACAGAATGGGATGATTTCTTCAAAAATGCTGTTGCCAATCCCAATGAGCATATCGTGGAAAAGACCCGGAAGATACAGGAGGACAATGTTCAAGTTCTGACTCGTGATGACGGTTCTTCCAAGAATATTACACTCATAGATAAAAAGAACATCCATAACAATAGGTTGCAGGTCATCAATCAGTATGTGATTGGCACAGAGAATGGTGCGAAGCATGACAACCGCTATGATGTTACCGTATTGGTAAACGGTCTGCCTCTTGTGCATATTGAACTGAAACGCAGAGGTGTAGCCATCCGTGAGGCGTTCAATCAGATTAACCGTTACCAGAGGGATTCTTTCTGGGCAGGCTGTGGGCTTTACGAATACATTCAGATTTTTGTAATTTCAAATGGTACAAATACAAAGTATTATTCCAACAGCACCAGATGGAATGCGGAAAAGGAGCATGAGAAACGGGGAGCAAGTAAGACCAAGACCAGTAACAGTTTTGAGTTTACCTGCTTCTGGGCAGATGCCCATAACCGTGTAATTCCAGATCTGATTGATTTTACAAAGACTTTTTTTGCAAAGCATACGATTCTGAATATCCTTACGAAGTACTGTATTTTTACATCTGAGGATATGTTGATGGTCATGCGTCCATACCAGATTACGGCTACGGAGCGGATTCTTAATCGTATCGAAATTGCCAATAATTATAAAAAGTATGGCAGTGTTGAAGGTGGTGGTTACATTTGGCACACTACAGGTTCTGGTAAAACGTTGACTTCATTTAAAACGGCAAGGCTGGCATCTAAGCTGGCTTATATTGATAAGGTGCTGTTTGTGGTTGACCGTAAGGATCTGGACTACCAGACCATGAAAGAATATGACCGTTTTGAAAAAGGTGCGGCCAACAGCAATACCTCGACAACCATATTAAAACGGCAGTTGGAAGACCCGGACGCACACATCATTATTACTACAATTCAGAAACTGGCTACCTTTATAAAAAAGAATCCGGGGCATGAAGTTTATACGAAACATATCGTTATTATTTTTGATGAGTGCCACCGCAGTCAGTTTGGAGATATGCACACTGCGATTGTGAAGAATTTCAAGAAATATCATCTGTTTGGATTTACAGGAACACCGATTTTCTCTGTTAATTCCGGCAGAGCAAAGAATCCAGAATTCTTTACTACAGGTCAGACCTTTGGAGACCAGCTCCACAGCTACACGATTGTGGATGCGATTAACGATAAAAATGTTCTTCCATTCCGGGTGGATTATATTAAAACGATGGATGTGGAAGAAGAAATCACTGACGAGATGGTCTGGGACATTAACCGTGAAAAGGTTATGATGGCTCCTGAGCGTATTCGTATTGTGACACAGTACATACTGGAACATTTTGACCAGAAGACCTATCGTGGGGATAAAACTTACATATATAATTCGCTGACTAATATTGCAGAGGTGGCTTCTGCCAAACGGGATGAGGTAGAGGAAATCAAGCAGAAACAACGTATCAGTGGTTTTAATTCCATTTTTGCTGTATCGAGCGTTCTGATGGCAAAACTATATTATCAGGAATTCAAAAAGCAGATGGCAGCAGACCCGACCAAAAAACTGCGAGTTGCAACTATTTTTAGTTTCGGGGCAAATGAAGAAGAATCGGATGGTATTCTGGATGAAGAAAATTCAGAGGATACCTCTGCCCTCGATCAGCCGTCCAGAGAATTTCTGGAAGAAGCCATCAAGGATTATAATGAAATGTTCCATACGAATTACGATACTTCAAGTGATAAATTCCAGAATTACTATAAAGATGTGTCGCTTCGCATGAAGAACAAGGAATTGGATATTCTGATCGTAGTAAATATGTTCCTGACAGGTTTTGATGCTACAACAATGAATACGCTGTGGGTAGACAAGAATCTGAAAATGCACGGGCTGATACAGGCATTTTCCCGTACCAACCGTATTCTGAATTCTATCAAGACCTTTGGAAATATTGTATGTTTCCGAAATCTGCAAAAGCGAGTGGATAGTGCCATTTCCCTGTTCGGAGACAAGAATGCCGGAGGTATTGTTCTGCTGCAGAGCTTTAAGGATTATTATTACGGATATGAATCTGTAGATGGTAAGCAGGTGTCGGGGTATGTGGATATGATGGAAGACTTGAATAATAAGTTTCCTCTGTCAGAACCACAGATTGTCGGAGAACAGAACCAGAAAGATTTTATTGCTTTGTTTGGTGCGATTCTTCGTATGAGAAATCTTTTGCTTTCCTTTGATGAGTTCAAGGGGAACGAGCTGATTTCTGAACGTGATTTACAGGATTACCTTGGACGCTATCAGGACTTACGTGATGAGTGGAAACGCAAGCGTCAGGAAAGCACGGATATTACGGATGATGTAGTATTTGAGATTGAACTGATCCGGCAGATAGAAATTAACATTGATTATATTCTTATGCTCGTAAAGAAGTACCATGATACTCACTGCGAAGATAAGGAAGTTCTGATTACCATTAATAAGGCGATTGATGCCAGCCCGGAACTGCGTAGCAAGAAACAACTCATTGAAACTTTTATTGCAGGAATCAATGATGTGGATGATGTCATGAATGAATGGCATGAGTATGTGGTGGCACAGCGGGATCATGACCTTAATGCGATTATCACGGAAGAAAAGCTGAAGCCGGAAGATACACGGAAGTTCATGGAGAATGCATTCCGTGACGGAGAGATCAAAACAGCCGGAACGGATATAGATAAACTTATGCCACCGGTTTCACGCTTTGGCGGTGACGGCAGAGCCAAGAAGAAACAAGGTGTCATTGACAAGCTGAAGACTTTCTTTGAAAAGTATTTTGGCATCGGTGGCTCGTCTACCTTTACTGAGCCGGAGCATAAGATAGTGAATTATGACCTGAACAGTCAGAATCCGTTATTGATGGTAGCAGAACCGAAAACTCCATACGGAAAGCAGTCATAATACAACAAGTCACAAGGGAAATAGTCCTCTGTGGCTTGCTTTGAAAATGGATAATTTAAATCTTATAACTTCGGATTTCGTCTTCTCAGTTTCCTATGTTCCTTTGCCGGCTTGGAACGTGAAAATATTTCTTTTAGGGTATGTTTTTCTTCGACAGAAAGCTAGGTGATTTTCATTTCCAAATTTTTGCAGAACAAAAGGAGTAGTCCGTTAATATAAGCATCATTAGAGGCTTCTGGACTATCTTCAGCAGCAATCTGGGTTGGAGAAGTAAAATCATCAATGATATTTTTGATCATGCTTTGATAGTCAATATCACTGGCAGTGTTGCTGTCTTTCATATGGGCATTTCTCAGGTCAGAGACGATTGGCTTTAAATCTTCCAACAGGATGTTTATGTAATACTGTTCTGTCTCAATGTGGGAAGTATCAAATATTTTTGTAAATGCATCGGTGGAATCGGCACCGAGTTCGTTCAGTTTATATCTCATCACATCAAGAAAAGCGTTTGCTATCTGAATGCCTTTATCATTAAATCCATCAATATAGATTTCCAAGTCAGTCATGAATTTCCTAAAATTTTCATGTGTGAGCAATTCAAATAATAATCTTGGATTATATTTTTCGTCAGTCAATATTTGGACGGCATCGTCATTCAGGTGCAGATCAGATGCTGACTGATTTTTATGTTTCCGTAATTCTGTCCGGCAAAGAAGGTAATCTGTGCTTACGTTGTAAAAATTAGCAAGCGTTATAAGATTGCTGAGTGACATATCTATATTTTCATCTTTTTCATAATTGCCAAGCGTGGAGCTGGGAATACCGGTGGCATCGGATAACTCCTGTAACGACATTCTTTTTTCTGAGACTCTCAAATCTTTCAGTCTTTCTGGTATGGTAAGTTTTGTATGCATAGTATGTTCCTCATTTATAAAGATACAAATAGATTATCATGATATTGCTATGAGATAAAGAGCAATTCTTTACCTGTCTTGTCCATAATATTAGAAAAAATCACAAAAAGAAAATTTTTCCAGCATCTTGGATATACCGAATCGGCATAGAAAATCTGAGAAAATAAATTCATAAATCGGGAAGGGAAGGAGTGAAGAATTTATGAAATGTCGGAAACACATCAGTATGACAAAGCCGATAGGCGTAGCTCCATGAAAAGTCATTTTCATGGTTTTGGGGGATTGGGGGCGTACACCAACAAGCTAAAAAGGCATTTTGTACGTACAAATGCACTGCTTGCCAATTAGCGATATTTATGTAACGAGAGTTGAATTCTATGCAAGAATTGAGCACAAAAGGCTGTTAATGACGAAAGAACTTTAAAGTATATGGAGGATCAGGAAAAATGGAAAATACAAAATATGATGATAAGTTTTACAGATTACCGAAACGATTATTTAAAGATGATCAATTTAGAAGTATAACGAATGAGGCAAAGGCACTTTATATGATTTTGTTGGATCGGCGTTGCTTATCGGAGTGTAATGGTGATGCATGGCGAGATGAATATGGAGCTACATTTATCATTTTTACAATCAAAGAAATGATGAAGCTGTTGCATCTGGGAAATAAGAAAATTAACAAGATGCTGAAGGAACTGGAGGTACATAATCTGATTTATCGAAGCCATCAGGGATTAGGAAAGCCGAATAAGATATATGTGTATGACTTGTTGAAAGCAGATAACGATAATTGGCTGCCAAAGCAATTTAAGCACAGAAAGGGGCGGACAAATGAGAAAGAAATATTATGATGATGCAAAAGAGAATGCAGCATTTGAGAGATGTGTGGATGTTGTGACAGCACCGATCTTAAAATATGGACCGGCAATAAAAAGAAAATGGATTTTACTTGATTGGATAAAAAACATACAAGCTGATTGCTTTTGGAGAAGTTTAGCCTGTAAACGATACCAGCGGTATTTCGATTGTATGAAAGCTATTGTAAAAAAATGATGCAACATGACATAATCGGATTGACTAAAGCAACATAGATATTTATAATATAGACAAAACGAAAATGACATGAACGGAGGACAGGGTAATGGAGAAAACTGTAACACTTGAAGAGGCATTAAAAAGAATTGAGGAGCTGGAAAAAGAGAATGCAGAACTTCGGGAGGAATTGGAGTATTACAGAAATCGTAAGTTAAGCGGTCGTCAGAAACATAACGCCAAGTGGATGGCAATTTATAATGATTTTGTTGTTGGGTTTGAGAGCGGCATGACAATGGTAGAAATTGCGAAGCGGAACAATGTCAGTGAGAGGACGATTTATAGGTATAAAGCGTATTATGACAAACTGAGGGAAAAAGAGGAATAGACCATTTTACTGACGTCAGTAAAATGGTCATATGAGAATTGCGGACGATTTTTTTGATCGCAAATGGATGGAGGAGTTCTATGGCAGAAGATAAAAAGAAAGAAATCGATGTTACAGTAATAGAAGTAACAGAAGAATATCTAAAAGAAAAACTGTATAAAATTAGGGGTAAAAGGGTATTGCTTGATGCTGATTTAGCAGAGATATATGGCTATGATACGAAGGGATTTAATAGACAGGTAAAAAATAATATTGAAAAATTTGATGAAGATTTTATGTTTGAATTGACAGATGAGGAATTAGAAGATTTGCGGTACAAAAATTGTACCGCAAATATAAGTTCAAAAAGTCGTTATAATCCTCATGTATTTACAGAGCAAGGATTATATATGCTGATGACTGTCTTGAAAGGACCGTTGGCTGTTAAGCAAAGCAAGGCATTAATAAGAACCTTTAAGAAAATGAAAGATTACATATTTAGAAAATCGTGATTTAATAGGTCAGCGGGAAATACTTCAGTTAAGCATGGAAACTGCTAACAACAGAATAGAAATTAACAAAATCAACTCAGATATGATATCTCTTGAAAAGCAGATTTCAGATGTTGCAGAAGGCTTGAAGGATGTTGTGACAAAATCTGAGTTGGCTGATATGATGAACAGCTTTGTTTCAGATGATGATGAAAAGTGGCTCATGTTTAACGCGAAATTTAGTAGTGCAGATGAGGTATATGAGACCATTTATAAGCAGGCAAAGTCGTCAATATATGTCGTTGACAATTATATTGGCTTAAGGACGCTGGTACACCTTAAGAATTCTCCGGCCGGAGTAGCTATTATTTTATTCAGTGATAATGTTGGAAATAATAAACTTCACAACATAGAATTTACAGATTTCTGCAAGGAGTACCCAACAGTAAATTTGTCAATGAAAAAGACAGGTGGTATATTTCATGATCGATTTATCGTATTGGATTATGGAACTGCTGATGAAAGGGTTTTCTTATGTGGGGCTTCATCAAAGGATGCAGGCGCTAGAATAACCAGTATTGTTGAAGACTATGGAGTATCTAAATATGCTCCGGTGATTGCCACGCTGTTGAAAAATCCAACTTTGATTTTACCACAATAGAGGGGGAGTGAATGTATTGAAAAAGAAAACAAAATGCTACATATATACTCGTGTATCAACCTGAGAAATATCAAAGCCACCAAGCCAGCAGATTAATCATGCAACATTTCCTGATGGTTAATTAAATTGAATAAAAATTAAACACTGCTCAATTGTGCAATCTATATGAATCTGATATGCTGAGTATCCGGTATATATGGGGAAGATAGCGTATGGACGCAGGCGTACAGAGAAGAGAACAGGAATCCGTAATGAAACATATGTAGTGGAGCAATCAGATTTTCATGTTTATGAGGGAATTCATGAAGCAATTATTTCCGAGGAAGATTGGAATCTTGCACAGGAAAAACGTTCAAAAAATAATTACAAGCGTGAAAAAATTCATGATTCGGAACACGCACATTTTTTGTCAGAAATATTAAAATAACCTTTTGTTGTTGGGTATGAGAGCGGTATGACAATGGTAGAAATTGCAAAGCGGGACAATGTCAGTGAGAGGACGATTTATAGCGGCAGTTCCAGTTGTTCCTGATATGAAGTAAGCTTGATGTATAAAAGGATTGAGATACTTTTATATGTATGATACAATATCCGAAAACACGGAAGCACCAAAATGTGTGAGGAGATATTGTGTCATGAATATATATGAAAAAATCTTTGACAGATTAACGGAATTACATATGAGTCAGATTGAATTATCGCGAAGAACTGGTATTGCTACCAGTACGATCAGCGACTGGCGTAAGAAAAAAGTTAATCCACAGGCAGACAAATTGGTTGCTATATGCAAAGCACTTGATATGTCGCTTGTGGATTTACTTTGTGATGGGGATGAGAAAGAAGAAAAATAAGAGAATAATTAAGCAAAGCATTGGAGAAATGCAAAATTCAGCTATATATTATGAGGAATCTAAAATATGAATCAATACATTGATTTATCTATAAAAAAATTGAAATTAAAAACCCAAAGAGAGACTTAAAACCGATTGTGAATTTGCAGAATAAAGTAATTCTTACATTATCTCACGAAGAGTACTACTATCCCACAGACGAAAAGACAATAGAAGAGTGTCTTAAAGGCGATTATATTTTATTGGGAGTTTATAACAGAGATAAGCTTATTGCAGCAAGTTTTGCGTGTGAGGATGGTTTGTTCTTTTCAAGACCTATTACTGATTGGATGGAGATTCCTGGAAATAAAATCATGAGTCATGAATTTGTTGTGGTTGATATGGAGTACAGAGGTAATGGAATACAGAAGAGATTTATGGATGCTACTGTAAGAGAGGCAAATAGAATGGGCTATGATACTATATGGTGTTGTGCTCATCCGGATAACACTCCGTCTGTCTGTAGTATCGAAAGTACAGGTTATAAATTGGCAAATCAGTTTACGGTAGATGGTTGGACGAGAAACGTATACTACAGAGAGATATAAATGCTATGATAATTCAAATTTTAAAAATAGTACTTCCAGTGCTTATCATGCTTTTTTTAGGGATGATTTGCAGAAAATCCAATTATATCAGTGCAGACTGTGTGGATGGGATAAAAAAGATTGTTGTAAACATAATGCTTCCAATTGCAGTCTTTCATGGACTTGCAACATCTGTCCTTGGGAAAGAAACGATATTTAATATTGGCATGATGTTTGTGATTCTTTGTGCCACGTTTATTCTGGGCTTTGTCCTGAAACATTTTATTAGGAAACCCTATGATAAATACCTGCCTTTTATAGCTTGTGGGTATGAGGGCGGAATGATTGGATACTCGCTTTATACAGGTCTTGTCGGAGTGGAAAATTTGTCTGTGATTGCCGTGATTGATATCGCAGCATTACTTTTTACGTTCAGCATCATGAGTAATGTACTGGTTCTGATAGAAGACGGCAAAAAAGTAAGTGTGATTGAAATTGTTCAGAATGCGTTTAAGACACCTGCTTTTCTTGCTGTAATATTGGGAATACTTGCAAGTGTCAGTGGGCTGATGAATGGTTTCATGTTAAGTCCGGCAGGTGTGATCTGGCCTTCCTTGAAAGACATGATAACGGCAGCGATGTCACCAATGATTTTACTGGTAGTAGGTTATGAAGTTCAGTTGAATAGAGAATTGTTGGGAACATGCCTGAAAACTGTAATAATAAGAGCTGTTATGCAGCTGATATTTGCAATGGCAGCTATTTCGTTGATACATATTCTTGGAAGATCAGATCGATTGTTAGAGATAGCAATCATTGTATATATGTCTCTTCCTGGTTCGATGGGAATACAGGCATTTATTAAGGATGAAGATGGTGGAAAGTATATAGCAAATTGTAATTCCATATACTTGGCAGTGACAATTGTTGTTTATGCTATACTTGCTGCTGTGTTGTAGTTTATATTAATTTGACAAGTCTATCCATTCATGTATATAATACAGAAGATGTAAATATCAGAAGAAAACAAATATCCTAAGAAAGGAGAGCAGACTATGCGCTGGAAAACAACGAATCTTCACCTGCAAAAAGGCAACAAATTAGCTGTTTACAGGGATAGTGCGCTCTTTTTCAGGTAAACAGTTTCTAAAATCAAGAATGTAAATATGAAAAAAACACTATCTCCTGTTCAAAAATATTGGAAAGGTATTATTTTGAAAAGGAGATTTTTTTATGCGTAATTTTAATATAAAAAGACAGATCAATAAATTGTATACACTTACTACGGTAAGCTATTTTCGGATTGCGGGAGCATCGTGGGTGGCGCTTCTTGCACTCAGAGGGTTTTCATTGTTACAGATTGGAGTACTGGAGAGTATTTTCCATATCGCAAGCAGTTGTTTTGAGATTCCATCAGGTGTTGTGGCAGATGTTTTTGGAAGGAAAAAGACGCTGGCTCTTTCGAAGCTGGTCAGTGTGCTGTCTGGTCTGGCTATGATTTTATCCGACAATTTTGGAACGGTGGCATTTGCGATTGCATTCAGTGCGCTCAGTTACAATCTGGAATCGGGAACGATAGAAGCTTTGGCGTATGACAGCTTAAAGTCGGTAAAGCAGGAAGAAAAATACAACCAATATGCTTCCACGGAAATGATGTTATATCGGATCACAAGTTCTACAGCAACACTTTGTGCAGGTTTTGCATTGTGGCTTGGGTACAAAAAGGCATATGCGATTGATATTTTCTTTGGGATGATTGCACTTGGAATTGTATGCAGTTTAAGAGAAATTTCCGGTTTCACAGGTGCTGACGGTGAACCGATAAATTCACAGACGGATGAGCATAACAAAGAGCAGATGAGTGAAGAAAAGCAGGAACGGATGAATGAAGAGGAAACTGATCAGAAAAACATTCAGAACATCCGCATGTCAGAGAGACTTCAAAACGTCATCACAGAGAGCTGGCATTTCATGAAAAACAATCGAAAAGCCAGAGGCATTATGATCGTAAATGCATTGATCGGTGCAGTATCAACACTTGTCCTGTTTTTCCTGCAGGCAAAGCTTCCACTGGCGGGATTGAACGAGGCACTGCTTGGCCCGGCTCTTTTTGTCATGGGACTTGGAGCTGCACTCGGCGCAAAAGTGGTGGGATATTTTCCAAAATGGAAATACAAAAAGTATATTATTTTAAGCGGAATCGGTACTTTATTTGCGTTTGGAATGACGTTTTCGGGCAATCCATATCTGATGGTTCTTGGCGGATTTGCTGGTTCTTTTGCAGATGATTTTCTGGAAGTGCGTACAGACATCCTGTTAAATGATATGATTCCATCGGAGCAGAGAGCTACGCTTATTTCGGTAAATTCTTTTACATTTTCGTTGGTGATGATCGTGATGTCCACGTTGATGGGAAGTATTATGTAGTATAGTTTACAGGGCTTGCGCGCTTGCAGATTTTCTGTGGGGTGGAAGTCCTGTTTTATCTAAAAAATTTTTTACATTGATTCTATGGTAGGCAGCAACTAAAAAGTGTGCCAAAAATATAATTGACATAGGATCAATAATGTTTTTCATGCATCAATGTTAATTAGGTGTGCAAATGACGGAAAAATGCATCTGCATGAAAAAAGAAATGGGCAACTCTCTCAGCTAAAAGCTTACCAGACAAAAACCCCATTTCTTATTTTAATATAGCATTTATGTTTTTATAATACAAGACTGCAAATTAATTAGCATTACTTCTATAATGTACGTTATCAATATGGAAATGATAAAAGGGTATTCGCACAAGCCTATGGGAACTGTTGCATTAGGAACTCACTTGGGTAATTTTTCAAAAGAAGATTCTTTGAAATATGTAGAAGCAATAAAGTATGCAGTTCGAAATGGGATATACTCTATTGATGGAGCTATAAATTATAGAGGAATGTGTTCAGAACGAGATGAAGGAGTTGCATTAGCTGAATTAATGAATTCTGGCATTATTACCAGAGAAGAGGTATTTATATCATCTAAGGCAGGATTATTATATGGAGATATTTCAGCAAAGCTTCCACCAATGAAATACTTGTCGGAAAAACTGGAAAATAAAGGAATATCAATAGAAGATTTTTCAGAATATGAAGGTTTATTCCAGACTCTCAATCCTGCTTTTTATGAAATAGCCCTTAATAAGTCATTGGAAAATTTAGGTCTTGAAATGATAGATGTTTATTACATTCATATTCCCGAGATAACAAAATTAAAGTTAACGGAAGACGAATTCTATGAGAAAATGGAAATGCTTATAAGATGGTATGAGACAAAGTGTTTTGAAGGAAAGATTAGATATTATGGCATAGCATTTGAATTTATGGTAGAAGAACCTTTCGAAAATAAGTGGCATATTGAGATTGAAAGAATAAAGAATATAGCAAGAAAAGTGTCCGGAGAAAAGAATCATTTTAAATACATTTTGTTTGAATATAATATCATGTGTGATTGGGCTGATGCAGTGAACTCTCAGATGATAGATGGTGTGAAGATGACGATGATAGAAGCTTGCAAGGCATTGGAATTAGAGACTGTTGCCAGCATGCCATTTGCTATGGGAGATGGATTTAAGAAATATGCACTTAGTGACATGTTGGATTTTGTGTTGAAAAAGATGAATCACGTTATTGTTGGAAGCAAGAATCCGAAACATATCGAGGAGATACTGAGGTGTTGGAGAGGCAACCTTAGTGAATGCTCTGGTAGACAAAGGTTTAGTGGTACGGATCTGGTCGAGATTGCAAAGTGCAACAATGTCAGCAAGCGTACCATTTACAGATACAAAGCGTATTATGAGGAAATGAAGGAAGCAGAAAGCGAAAAATAGAACAGCTTACAGAAACATGTGACAGAATATCAGGAGGCGGGAGAAAATTTTATGGCGTCCAGCATGATTCATCTTGCAATCATACAATGCATAATAGTTAAAACAGAATTTAATAATTTGGACAGGCTGCGTCTGGGTGTGATCCTTCCAGACGGGGCTGTCAGTGGAAACAGTCATCTTAAGAAAATGATCTGTGAACAGACAAGAGTGACCTATGACCTTGAATTTTACAGGGAAAAATACGGGGAACAAATGAAGACAGATGAACTGTATCTAGGATATTATCTTCATCTGATTCAGGACATATTTTATAGAAGATATGTATATTCTGAGCATCACTTTAACTCATCCATTCCAGAGAATGTTGAAAGGCTGCATCAGGATTATGAAAATACAAATTGGTTTGTAGCGAAGCAGTATGGATTGGATAAGAATATGCTCCGGACGCAGACACTGGCAGGTGAGCCGATTATGGAATTAGCAGATTTTCGTGAGCAGGAACTGGTAAGGGAAGTACGTGAACAATTTCACCCAATGGAAGAAAAAAGCAGCTTTTTTCTGACCAGAGAGATGATCCAGGAATTTATCGACAGGGCGACGGAAATCTGTCTGCATGAACTGAATCAGCTTGCGCAGGGAAAAGCCGGACTTGACAGTTTTGAGTGGAGCTGGATAAAACAAGGATAGAAATAAAGATTTAAGAATACTGGCTGGAGGCACAGATGACCAAGGTAGACGAGTTACTGATCGAGGGAAAGGTGAAGGAAGCCATTGAAATAATGTGCGACCTTCCGGAATATGAGAAAGAACGAGAACAATATATTGACTTATTTGAAAACGAGCATTATCGGCAATATGAAGTGGATGGAATACTGAATGAGATACTGCTTGCATATCAGCAATATTTCAGAGACGTGTTTTATTACAATAGTGATGAAGAAATTGCCGCAGACAAACTGATAAGAAAGCTGTGCCAGACTTTTTCTATATCGGAAAAAGAGAAAGACGCACTGGAAGATAGATTGCAGGAACTTTTTGAACAGAAAGGCTACCATGCACTTTTCGGAAAAACGCAAGGGTATTTTGGACCATACATCTGGAAAGATACGGTTCCGACGTCTTATCAGATAGAATTGCCGGAAGGCGTAGAGCAGTATACGGTAAATATTTTAAAAGGTTTTGTATTTCGGAGCTGGATGGATTATCTGACCTTTGGAAAATACGGAACTGGCGGCTGGGCATCTGAGGACGGAACGATTCAATGCATCGAGAGTGCCTATGATTTTGAGAGTGAGAAATTTACCGTTTCACTTTTAAAGCATGAAGCACAGCACGCAAAAGACCTGAAGGAATATCCAAACATTACTCCGGCGGAACTGGAATACAGGGCAAAATTAGTGGAACTATATTATTCAAGTGACTGGGAATTATTAGGAAAATTTCTGAAAACGGCAGATGCAGACAAAGTGAATGACAGTCATGCAATGGCTTCCATGCGTATTAAAGAAGAATTTTCTGATGGAACATATGAGGATTTGGAAAAAATCAAAGAGAGAGCGCTTGAACTATTTAAAATCAATACGAGGGAACTAAGACATGGCAGCAAATAAAGTATTTATTGTGGAGGATGATGTTGTCATTGCCAGGGCAGTGGCGGCACATCTTACAACATGGCAGATGCAGGTACAGTGTGCCGGCAATTTTGAAAAAATAACAGAAGAAGTGGAGGATTTTCAACCGGACATTATTATCATGGATATCAAACTTCCGTATTATAATGGATTTTACTGGTGTGCGGAAATCCGTAAAACGTCCAAAGTACCGATCGTTTTCTTATCTTCTGCGGACGATAACATGAATATTGTGATGGCAATGAACATGGGCGGCGACGATTTTATCGCAAAACCATTTGATTTGCAGGTGCTGACCGCAAAATTACAGGCGGTACTTCGAAGAAGCTATGGAAGTGAACTCACAAGCCACTCGATGGAATGTGGAGAAGTCGTACTGAATCTGAATGATACTTCAGCGGCAGTCCGTGGAGAGAAGATCGATCTCACGAAAAATGAATTTCTGATCTTAAAGACATTAATGGAAAAACAGGGAAAAGTGGTAAGCCGCGAAGAGATTATGGAACGCCTCTGGGGCAATGATGAATTTGTGGATGACAACACGCTGACGGTCAACATCACAAGAATACGGAAAAAACTGGAAGCCGCTGGAGTGGATGATTTCATCACAACAAAGCGTGGGCTTGGATATCTGGTTGGAGTATAAAAATACAGGAGTTAGATGATGAACCATAATATGCAGATGCAAAAAGAAACAGGAAAAATTTTACATAGAAAATTTTTGTCAGAAAATATAGGCTTATTATTGATAGCTCCTGTTTTCCTGCTCCTAATGTTTACAGTATCCAATTTATATCAGCTTCCGGCAGAATATGCCTTTTATTTAACAAGTATATTTCTGATACTCTGGGTGACTGCTTTGTGTATGCAGTACCGGGGGGTTCGGAAGAGAACAGAGCAATACGAAAAAGAAAGCAAAGAAAAGCAGGAAAGTAATTCAAAAGAGAGCAGACAATGGGAAGAATTACAGGAAAAGCAGGACTTTTTTGCATTGTGGGCACATCAGATCAAGACACCGATCGCGGCTTTGAATCTTCTTTTGCAGGGAGAAAAGCAGGATGCGGCAGTATGCCGACAGGAATTATTTAAAATAGAGAGTTACGTGGAGATGGCATTGAATTATCTCCGCTTTGAAGAAATGAGCAATGATCTTGTGCTTGAGCGAAATTCACTGGAACAATTAGTCCGGCAGGTAGTAAAAAAATATGCAGCAATTTTTATCTACAATCATATTTCCATTCAGCTGGAACATTTGAATTATACAGTGCTTACAGATGAGAAATGGTTTTGTTTTGCATTGGAACAGATTTTATCGAATGCATTAAAATACACAAAGCAGGGAAGTGTGAAAATTTCGGCGGAAGAATCTGCAAATGGTTTGAAAGTGTCTGTGAAGGACACAGGCATCGGCATTCGGAGTGAGGATCTGCCGAGAATTTTTGAAAAAGGCTTTACCGGATATAACGGCAGGATGGATAAGAAGGCGAGCGGTCTTGGACTTTATCTGTGTAAAGGTGTGTGTGAAAAGCTTGGGCATGGAATTTCTGTGGCTTCGAAAGAGGGAGAGGGAACGACTGTGATGATTAATCTTCAGTGCGAAAAAGTGCAGCAGGGAGATCTTGTGAATATGTAGATCTTGAAAAGAGTAACATACTTTTCTTACAAAAATGTAAGATTACGACAAGGAAATGTAAGCCAAAGAAAGGGCACTACATTTCCTTTTTTGCTATGATAGTCTTACAAACAAGGAGGAAAATATATGTCAATCTTAGAAGTCAATCATATCAAAAAAGTATATAAAACACGTATGGGCGGGGACGAAGTCACCGCATTAAGAGATGTGCATTTCAGTGTGGAACCGGGAGAATTTGTGGCGATCATGGGAGAATCCGGAAGTGGTAAGACAACGCTTCTTAATATCCTTGCAAGCCTTGATACACCGACCGCTGGAAAAGTGCTGGTGGATGGAAAAGATTTCACCACATTAAAGGACAATGAGCGTGCAATTTTCAGAAGAAGCAATCTCGGCTTCATCTTTCAGGATTTTAATCTCTTGGATAATTTTTCTATCGAAGATAATATCAAGCTCCCGCTGGTGCTGGCAGGAGAAGATTATAAGAAGATGGATGCAAAAGTGGAAAAGGCTGCCAGACAGCTTGGAATTGCGGAGCTTTTGAAGAAATATCCTTATGAGGTGTCCGGCGGGCAGAAACAGAGAACCGCAATTGCAAGAGCTTTGATCACAAATCCGAGGATCCTTCTGGCAGATGAACCTACCGGGGCACTCGATTCCAAGGCAGCTACGAATCTTTTAAAACAGCTTCGTGAGATTAATCAGACAGGGCAGACGATTCTCATGGTAACACACAGCAATGTGGCGGCAAGCTATGCCGACCGTGTCATGTTCATTAAGGATGGTGAAGTATTCCATCAGATTTATCGCGGTGATATGACAAGAAGTGCACTGTTAGATAAGATCTGTGACGCAGTGACCGTTCTGATGAGAGGAGGAGAGGACAGTGAATCATAAGCTTCTGACAAAATTTGTGTTCAGTGGAATGCAGAAAAACAAAAAGACACTGATCCCATATCTGCTTGCAGGAACGATGACTGTCATGATTTATTATATTTTGCAGTCACTTGCGCATTGTCCATACATTTATAAAGATGGAATGGAAGCGTTTTATGGTGCACAGATTATTTCGATTTTACTGGAAATCAGCGGTCAGATCGTAGCAGTCTTTGCGGCAGTTTTTCTTTTTTATACAAATCAGTTTATGATAAGGGCGAGAAAAAAGGAGATGGGGCTTTATGGAGTTCTTGGAATGTCCAAAAAGAATATTACCTATATTTTAGCTGCAGAGAGCCTGATGAATGCTTTGATCAGCATTGTCACAGGAATTGTGATGGGGACTTTTCTGAACAAATTAATGCTCCTCATTCTCTATAAGATTATCAATCAGCCACCGGTAAACGGACTGTTTTTCTCAGTGGAAGTACTGAAAAGTACATTGGTTTTATTTGTTATCCTTTTTGCAGTCAGTCTGATTTATAATGTGGCTTCCATCCGGGTTGGAAAACCGATCGCACTGCTGCAGAGTGACAGAACAGGGGAAAAAGAACCGAAGGTGAAAGTTCCTATATTTATTCTTGGAATTATAACACTGACTGCGGGATATAAGCTGGCACTTTCTGCTAAGTCGATCGGGGGTGCGGTCAACATATTATTTGTCAGCATTCTGCTTGTTGTAATCGCAACCTATTGTCTTTTTACAGCCGGAAGTATTTTTATCTTAAAGTGCATGAAAAAGAATCCGAAGTTTTACTATAAAACAAAGAATTTTATCAGTGTATCGAATCTGATGTTCCGGATGAAACATAATGCAGCAGGACTGGCGTCCATCTGTGTACTTTCTACAGGCGTGATCCTGTTGCTGACCTGTGGCTTTTCACTGATGATGCTCATCGGAAAAAATATAGATGACAGATATCCGACAGATATTAAAGTGGCAGAAACTGTGTCAGAGGCAGGAAAAGGCATGGATGATTTCGTTACTATGAATAAAGCGTTGCAGCAGGATGGGATTGTGACTACCGACCAGATTTATAGACAGTACCGGAATATCATGGTTACGGAAAAAGATGGAAAACAAAAGATTGCAGACCCGGATACATTCGACAGTGACATAGCCTCCGATATAGTTACGTATCTGTTGTCTGCTGCTGATTATAACGAATATGCCGATATGAATCTGACACTTAAGGATGATGAAATACTCATCTACAGTTCAGGAAAAGAATGGAAAAAAGGTGATAACCTGAATTTTATGGGAAAAGAGTATACAGTAGCAGGAGAGGCAGAGTATTCTGCAATCCGCTATATCATTGATTCGACCATGTCAATTTTCGAACGTGAAATTCTTGTCTTTCCGGATGATGAGCAGATCTGTGCACTGATGGCGGAAGCCGGACAGAGAGTGAATCCGGATGAGTATGAAGTTTTCATCGGATACCAGTTAGAAAAAGCTCTGACAGCAGAACAGATGGAAACGGTCAGAGTTTTGATGGAACTGAGTGGATTAAACCGTGAAGCAGTTCGTTTTAAATCAGAGGAGATGAGCGCTTTTTATAGTATCTATGGTGGAATCTTTTTTGTAGGAATGTTTCTGGCAGCACTCTTTCTCATGGCAACGGTTATGATCATTTACTACAAACAGATGTCGGAAGGGTACGAAGACCAGAAACGATTTCAGATCCTTTCCAATGTCGGTCTGACTGAAAAAGAAGCAAAAGAATCCATCCGGACACAGGTTATGTTATTATTTTACCTTCCGGTCGCAGCAGCGATTATGCATATGATCGTGGCAAGCAGCGTGGTCAGACTGTTTTTACGGATGATACTGATCGTGGATACCTTTACCTTTAACATGGCGATCGCAATCGTGAGCATGATCTTCCTTGTGATCTATACGATTGTATACAAGATCACTTCGAGAGAATACTACAAGATCGTGAATAGGAAAGATTAAATTTGCCCTATTGACAGCACAATGCAAGTGTGATACATTAGGGAACAAAGTTAATACGCTAAACCGTTGAAGCGGAGATAACGGCAATAATGCCTTTACAGAGAGCCTGTGATGCTGAGAATCAGGTGAGAAACAAGTTGTCAAATGGACCGCTGAGGGCGCAGTCAAATGTGAGAATCACAAAGTATTCTGCGACGTTGCAGGCAGACGTAACTTGCCGGGGATATGTGGGTATCCTGCTAAGCGCACAGGTCATGCTGTGAATCAAGGTGGCACCGCGGATAAGAATTTCTATTCGTCCTTGACAGAGAGTATATTTCTGTCAGGGACGTTTTTTTATGCAATGGAAACATAGTTTAGTTCCTGTTGCATAAAAAAATGCAATATTTCTTTGGAGGTGCAGCGAATGAAAATTATGCCAGCTTTAGCGGAAGTAAAAAAGATTGCGTCAGAAGCAAAATACAACGTGCTCCCGGTGAGCTTTGAAATGCTTTCTGACTTTATTACCCCGATTGAAACTATGAGGATACTGAAAAATGTATCGACACATTGCTATATGTTAGAATCCGCCCAGGCAAACGAGACATGGGGAAGATATACGTTTCTTGGCTTTGATCCGAAACTGGAGATCACCTGTATCAATGGCGAAATGAAAATCGGAAATCTGAAAGTAATTACAGAGCACCCTTCTGAATATCTCCGCCAGATCCTTGCTGATTATAAAAGTCCACGTTTCGACTATCTTCCTTCCTTTACCGGAGGACTGGTAGGTTATTTTTCCTATGATTACCTTGGATACAGCGAACCGGGTGTGAAATGTGATGTGGAAGATACGGAAAATTTTAAAGATCTTGATCTGATGCTTTTTGACAAGGTGATCGCTTTTGATCATTTGCGGCAAAAAATCATTCTGATTGTCAATATGCCATTGGCGGACGTAGAAGTCGGATATAACAAAGCTGTGATGGAGTTAAAACAATTGGAAGAGCTTCTCAGGAACGGTGAAAAGAAGAACGAACCGGGCGGCAGGCTGACGGGAGAAGTGACACCGTTATTCAACAAAGAACAATTCTGCAATATGGTAGAAAAGGCGAAACACCATATCCGCGAGGGAGACATTTTTCAGATCGTACTGTCAAACCGGCTGTCGGCACCTTTTGAAGGAAGCCTGTTCAATACCTATCGCATACTCCGCACGATCAATCCTTCACCGTATATGTTCTATTTTTCGGGAACTGACGTAGAGGTCGCAGGTGCATCCCCGGAGACACTGGTGAAATTGGAAAATGGTGTACTGCATACGTTTCCGCTTGCCGGAACAAGACCGAGAGGAAAGACTGCGGAAGAAGACAAAGCGCTGGAAAAAGAATTGCTTGCAGACGAAAAAGAACTTTCTGAGCACAATATGCTGGTCGATCTTGGCAGAAATGACCTTGGAAAGATCAGCAGATTCGGTACCGTGCAGGTTGAAAAAATGCATTCTGTGGAACGTTTTTCCCATGTCATGCACATTGGCTCAACGGTCCGGGGAGAGATTGATGAAAAACACGATGCTTTTGACGCGATCGAAGCAGTATTGCCTGCCGGAACACTTTCCGGTGCACCGAAGATCAGAGCCTGCCAGCTGATCGGAAAACTGGAAAATAATAAGCGCGGCATCTACGGCGGTGCGATCGGATATATCGACTTCACCGGGAACATGGATACCTGCATTGCAATCCGCATTGCTTATAAGAAAAACGGCAAAGTGTTTGTGAGAAGCGGTGCGGGCATTGTAGCGGATTCCGTACCGGAAAAGGAATTTGAAGAATGTATAAATAAGGCGAAGGCTTCCCTGAAAGCATTGGAACTTGCACAGGAGGTGGAAGGATGATTTTACTGATTGATAACTACGATAGCTTTTCTTATAACCTTTTCCAGCTGATTGGAGAGATTGAGCCGGATATCAGGGTGATACGCAACGATGAAATGACAGTAGAGGAGATCAAAAGCCTGGATCCCGATCACATTATCCTCTCACCGGGTCCGGGAAGACCGGAGGATGCAGGGGTTATCATGGAAGTCGCAAAAACGCTTGGCACCAAAATCCCGGTTTTGGGAGTCTGCCTCGGCCATCAGGCGATCTGCGCGGCATTTGGTGCAACGGTGACTTATGCAAAAGAACTCATGCACGGAAAACAGTCTGATGTGAAATTTGATACGTCCTGTCCGCTGTTTGCAGGCTGTCCACAAAATGCTCCGGTTGCAAGGTACCATTCGCTTGCAGCAGCCCCTGATACCATACCGGAGTGCCTGAAAGTGACAGCGCTTACAGAGGATGGAGAGATCATGGCGGTACAGCATAAAGAATATCCGATATACGGCGTACAGTTTCATCCGGAATCGATTATGACACCGGATGGAAAACAGATGCTCAGAAATTTCATAAAGGAGATATAAGTGATGATTAAAGAAGCGATTGTAAAAATTGTAAACAAAGAAGACCTTACCTATGATGAGGCATACACGGTGATGAATGAAATTATGGGCGGCGAAACGACAGCTACACAGAATGCAGCATTTCTTGCAGCACTGTCAACAAAGAGTGCAAGAGCCGAGACCACAGATGAGATCGCAGGCTGTGCGGCCGCGATGAGGGCACATGCGACCAAAGTGGAAACAGGCATGGAGCTTTTTGAAATTGTCGGAACCGGTGGCGATAACGCACATAGCTTTAATATTTCCACTACCTCAGCAATCGTTGCAGCGGCAGGTGGGATGAAGGTTGCAAAGCATGGCAACCGAGCGGCTTCTTCGCTATGTGGAACGGCAGACTGTCTGGAAGCACTGGGCGTAAATATTTCGCAGAGTCCAAAAAGATGTGTGGAGCTTTTAAATGAAGTCGGTATGTGTTTCTTCTTCGCACAGAAATATCACAGTTCCATGAAGTATGTGGGAGCTATCCGCAAAGAACTTGGATTCCGGACGGTATTTAATATTTTAGGACCGCTTACCAATCCGGGAACACCGTCCATGCAGCTTCTTGGGGTGTACGACGAGTATCTGGTCAAACCGCTGGCACAGGTACTCATCAGCCTTGGCGTCAAACGTGGCATGGTCGTGTATGGACAGGATAAGCTGGATGAAATCTCGATGAGTGCACCGACAACGGTCTGCGAGATCCGTGATGGCTGGTTCAGATCCTCCGTGATCACACCGGAAGAGTTTGGTTTTTCACGCTGTACGAAAGAAGATTTAAAAGGCGGAACACCGGAAGAAAACGCAGCGATCACACTTGCCATTTTAAATGGGGAAAAAGGACATAAGAGAAATGCTGTGCTGATGAATGCAGGAGCGGCATTGTATATCGGAGGCAAGGCAGAGAGCATGGCGGAGGGCATCAATCTTGCGGCAGAGCTTATCGATTCCGGCAAAGCACTTGCAACATTAAAGCGGCTGATCGAAGTCAGTAACCGGCCGGAGGTAGAGGAATGACAATACTAGACCAGCTTGCAGATCACGCGAGAGAGCGGGTGAGCGAAGCAAAAAGAAAAATGTCTCCGAAAGATTTAAAGCAGCAGGCATTATCCATGAAAAAAGGCAGCTTTGCTTTTGAAAAAGCACTCAAAAAAGACGGCATTTCATTCATTTGCGAATGTAAAAAAGCGTCACCCTCAAAAGGTCTGATCGCACCGGAATTTCTGTATGTTCAGATCGCAAAAGAATACGAGGCGGCCGGTGCAGACGGCATTTCCGTGCTGACAGAACCAAAATGGTTTCTCGGAAGGGATGAATATCTCCGGGAGATTGCAGATACGGTTTCCATTCCATGTCTGCGCAAGGATTTCACGGTAGACGAATATATGATCTACGAGGCAAAGGTGCTTGGCGCTTCAGCGGTATTGCTGATCTGCTCCATACTGGGTGAGTCAGAGATCAGGGAGTACATACAGATCTGTGATGAGCTTGGTCTTTCTGCTTTGGTGGAGACACATGATGAGCGTGAAGTGCAGATGGCGATTGATGCCGGAGCACGCGTGATCGGTGTCAATAACCGTAATCTCAAAGATTTTTCGGTAAATACTGATAACAGCCGCAGGTTACGGGAGCTGATTCCACCAGAGGTACTGTTTGTTTCCGAAAGCGGGGTGCAGACAGCAGAGGATGTCGCAGCACTTCGGAAAATCGGTGCAGATGCTGTTTTGATCGGGGAGACGCTGATGCGGGCAGCGGATAAAAAAGCGAAGCTGGCAGAACTGCGGGGAGAGATATGACGAAAATAAAATTATGCGGTCTGTCCGGAATAGAAGAGATAGAAGCAGCCAACGAACTGAAACCAGAATACATCGGATTTGTATTTGCTCCAAAAAGCAGACGCTATGTGACACCGGAAAAAGCGGCAGAACTGAAAAAACAGCTTTCCGGTGAAATCCAGGCAGCTGGTGTGTTCGTCAATGAAGCTGTGGAAAAGATAGCAGAGCTTTTGAATGATCATATTATCGATATCGCACAGCTTCACGGAGATGAGGATGAAGCGTATATCAGGCGGTTGAGACAACTCACCGGGAAACCGATCATCAAAGCTTTTCAGGTGAAATCGGAAAAAGAGATAGCGGATGCAGGACAATGCTCTGCCGATTATATCCTGTTAGATTCCGGTGCGGGAACCGGTACGGTATTTGACTGGAATATCCTGAAAAAAATAGACAGACCCTATTTTCTTGCCGGTGGACTTTTTGCCGGAAATGTTGGGAAAGCGGTAAGAGAGCTTCATCCATTTGCGGTGGATGTAAGCTCCGGCATAGAAACGGACAGAAGAAAAGACAAAGAAAAAATGGCGGCATTTGTTGCCGCTGTCAGAAAGGAAGAAACATTATGACGAATCCAAATGGACGCTTCGGCATTCACGGTGGTCAGTATATCCCTGAAACACTCATGAATGCAGTTATTGAATTGGAAGAAGCATACAACCATTACAAAAATGATCCGGAATTTAACAGAGAGCTGACCGAGCTTTTTGATGAATATGCAGGCAGACCATCCAGATTGTACTATGCAAAAAAAATGACAAAAGATCTCGGAGGTGCCAAAATTTATCTCAAGCGTGAGGATTTAAACCACACAGGTGCACACAAGATCAATAACGTACTCGGTCAGGCACTTCTGGCAAAGAAAATGGGAAAAACAAGGCTGATCGCTGAAACAGGGGCAGGCCAGCACGGTGTTGCCACAGCAACGGCAGCAGCGCTTATGGGCATGGAGTGCGTGGTATTCATGGGAGAGGAAGATACTATCCGCCAGGCACTCAATGTATACCGTATGCGGCTTCTCGGAGCAGAAGTCATTCCTGTAAAAACAGGTACGGCTACATTAAAGGATGCCGTATCCGAAGCCATGCGTGAATGGACTTCACGGATTAGTGATACCCATTATTGCCTTGGATCGGTGATGGGACCACACCCATTTCCAACGATCGTCCGCGATTTCCAGGCGGTTATTTCAAAAGAAATCAAAGAGCAGATGCTTGTAAAGGAGGGCAGACTTCCGGATGCTGTGATCGCCTGCGTAGGCGGAGGATCCAATGCGATCGGCAGCTTCTATCATTTCATCGAGGACGAAAGTGTAAGACTGATCGGCTGTGAGGCAGCAGGAAGAGGTATAAATACATTTGAAACAGCAGCAACGATCGCAACAGGCAGAGTCGGTATTTTTCACGGTATGAAATCTTACTTCTGCCAGAATCAAGATGGTCAGATTGCGCCTGTTTACTCAATCTCAGCAGGACTTGATTATCCGGGTGTAGGTCCTGAACATGCGCATCTTCATGATATTGGACGGGCAGAATATGTTCCTGTCACAGATGATGAGGCAGTCAATGCTTTTGAATATCTGGCAAAGACGGAAGGGATCATTCCAGCCATTGAATCAGCACATGCGGTTGCTTACGCAATGAAGCTTGCACCGACGATGGATAAGGATAAAATCATTGTCATTACTATTTCCGGCAGAGGCGACAAGGACTGTGCGGCCATTGCCCGCTACAGAGGGGAGGATATCCATGAGTAATATAAAGAAAGCATTTGAAAATGGAAAGGCATTTATCGCATTTGTAACCTGCGGGGATCCGGATCTGGAAACTACCGCAAAAGTAGTCCGTGCCGCCGTGGAAAATGGTGCGGATCTGATCGAACTTGGGATTCCATTCTCTGACCCTACCGCAGAGGGACCGGTGATTCAGGGTGCAAATTTAAGGGCATTGCGTGGTGGCATTACGACCGATAAGATTTTTGCATTTGTAAAAGAACTTCGACGTGATGTGAAGGTTCCGATGGTCTTCATGACCTATGCCAATGTCGTATTCTCTTATGGAGCAGAAAAATTCATCTCCACCTGCCGTGACATCGGAATAGACGGACTTATTCTGCCGGACCTGCCATATGAAGAAAAAGAAGAATTTCTGCCGACCTGCAGGCAATATGGCGTGGATCTGATCTCACTGATCGCCCCTACATCCGAAAACCGGATTTCTATGATCGCAAGGGAAGCAGAAGGCTTTATCTACATCGTTTCAAGCCTTGGTGTCACAGGTACACGGAGTGAGATTAAGACAGACCTTGCTTCTATTGTGAATGTAGTCAGGGAAAATACGAAGGTGCCATGTGCGATCGGATTTGGTATTTCCACACCGGAACAGGCAAAAAAAATGGCAGACATTTCCGATGGTGCGATCGTCGGTTCGGCTATTATCAAGCTGATTGAAAAATATGGAACAGATGCACCGGAGCATGTAGCGGAATATGTAAAATCGATGAAGGATGCCATCAGATCATAATATAGATTTTTGGGCATCTGATTTTAATAAAAAATGAAAAATAGAAAGCTGCGGCATGGTTAGGAGAAACGATTAAAAAAAACTGTCATATATTAAAGTGTACCTGAATATAGCACATTGCTTAACAGGAACAATAAAAAAACAGGAAAGGAAAAATATATGGCACGTTTTACAAACCAGGCACAATTGCGTTATGGAAGATCCATTGCCAATTCAAATATAGCAGTCGGTGAGATTCTGGAAGTTTTATCCGCTGCAAAGGAGGCAGTGCGGAATACTTACAGACAAAACGATACGATCACCTATGTGATCAGTATTGTAAATGCGGGAACGTTAGCGTATACAGGACTTACCATTACAGACAATCTGGGAGCATATCCTTATAATACAACAACACTTGTTCCACTGGATTATATGGAGGGAACAGCAAAGTATTATATCAATGGTGTATTGCAGCCGGCACCTGCAGTAACAGCCGGACCGCCACTTGTGATAAATGGGATCACAGTACCGGCAGGCGGCAATGCAGTGATCGTATATGAAGCAGAAGTGAATCCGTATGCACCGCTTGCTGCAACCGGAAATATTGTGAATACAGCAACGATCACAGGCGGAGGCATTACACCGATCGAGGTGACCGAGACAGTGGTAACAGATAATGAGCCGCTATTAAATATCACGAAATCGATCAGCCCGGTTCCGGTAACGGAAAATGGAACGCTGACCTATACGTTCCTCATTCAGAACACCGGAAATACTGCGGCGGATGCAGCCACAGCAGCAGAGATCATCGATACGTTTGATCCGATCCTTTCCAACATAGCGGTAAGCTATAATGGAACACCACTTGCAGCCGGAACAGATTACACATACAACGAAGCAACCGGATTATTTGCAACAACAGCCGGAAGAATCACGGTGCCTGCGGCAGCCTATACGCAGGATCCGGCTACCGGAAACTGGATCGTAACACCGGGAACAGGAACCTTAACTGTGACAGGAACAATCTGATCACAAAGAATATAAAGAGAGAAAATGGGTTGCCACATTTTGTGGCAGCCCATTTTCTCTTTTTTGCATGGAAATAAGAGCTGATTGGAGCATATATGAAAAATCAAATGATTTTCGATTGACATGAAGAAATACCATGATTATACTTTTGAATAATAATTTCAAGAAGGCAGACGAGATATGAGTGATATCAACTTCAATAAGCCCGACAGAACAAACACAAGGAGGATTGCCCATGGAATTAATAAGAGTACAGGATTCTGATTATCGAAAAACATATGAGCTTTATATGACTTTTCCGGAAAATGAAAACGGATATATGAATAACGTATATGGCTATAACTATGAACAGTTTCTTGAATGGATCGAGAAAAAGAGAAACTGGTCATTAGGAAAGGAGCTGCCGGAAGGATTTGTTCCGGATACTACATACGTGCTTGTTGATAAAGATGTATATGTGGGAGTATTTAATTTAAGACATTGTCTCAATGATTTTCTAAGAGAAGGACCTGGACATATAGGTTATTGCATATCAGAAAAATACAGAGGAAGAGGTTATGCAACTAAGGGATTGAAGCTGACGCTTGAGAAAGCCGGACAGAGGTCTATTCACGAAGTTTATATGTCTGTAAATAAGGATAATCCGGCAAGCCTTCGTGTTCAGATGAAAAACGGAGCATATATTCATCATGAAAATGAGACAGAATTTTTTACAAGGATAAACCTGATAGAAGTAGAGGAAGGGGGAGAGCAATGAATTTACAGCAGATTTTTAACGAAACAGATTTTGTCCACGAAAGCGGAACAAAAGAGGAATTGCACGTTGCAGAATATTTGAAAATGCAGTGTGGAAAGGCAGGGGTTACAGCAAGACTGGAAGGATTCCGTGTCGCAATGGGCGGGATCTTCGTGAGGCAGTTGTCGGTGAGGAACGGAAGGCGCTCTGTGCAATGCTTCATTCCAGCGAGGCAGTAAAACTCGTGAAAAATGGTGCAAAGCAGATAAAATTAGAAATTGAGCAGAAAGAATATGACGGAGAATCTCACAATGTGATTGCAGAACTTCCGGGAAAAAGAGACGAATGGATCGTATTAAGTGCACACTATGATACAACATCACTTTCCCATGGTGCATATGACAATATGAGTGGCTGTGCAGGTCTTCTTGGAATCATGGAGCAGATGAAGGAAAAAGAATTAAATTACGGACTGCGTTTCGTGTTCTGTGGAAGTGAGGAGCGTGGTCTGCTTGGTTCTAAAGCATATGTCAGAGATCACGAGGCGGAACTGGATAAAATCGTATTGAACATCAATCTGGATATGATAGGAACGTATATGGGCAAATTTATTGCATGCGTATCTGCAGAGGATAAGCTTTCACATTACATCAGCTATATGGCAGCGGAAGTTGGTTTTCCAGTCGCATCCAAAACAGGCGTTTATTCCAGTGATTCTACGCCATTTGCAGACAAAGGCATTCCTGCAGTTTCATTTGCTCGTATTGCTGGTGGAAATGTTGCACCGATCCATTGCCGCTATGATCTGAAAGACGTGATGTCAATGGAACAGCTGCAGAGAGACATTGATTTCCTTGCAATATTTACGGATCGTTTTGCAAATGCAGCAGTCTGCCCGGTTGCAAGAGAGATACCGGAAGATATCAAAAAGCAGCTTGATGAATATCTGTTCCGCAAGAGAAAAGATTTATAAAAATATATCTGCAATAATAGTCAGGTTAATTTTTATGCAACCGGAGATTCCACACGGCATTTAATGTGGGCTATGCCTTTTTACTTGGCTCTTTTTTTGAAATAGATCAACACCACAGCAAGGCATTCAATGCAATACGCTGCTCCAAAAATCACATGACGGACAGCAGCGGTTTGCCGAGCTTCCTGCAAATCATCTTCTGTGCAAACGGTGATGGGGAGAATGGTTCCATCCTTGGGAGTGTATCGAAGTGAAAAGGAGCATCCCAAAGTTTGTGTAAACATCCAAACTGATGTAAGATAAAATTACTCAGTTTGGAGGTTATTTTTATGGCAAGAAGAAAAGACAGCCCACAAAAAGCAGCAATGAGAGAAATGATGCGTGATTATCTGAAAAATAATGATATCAGCATCAAAGACGGCACCGATGTAAACAGTATCATGCGTGACATGATGTCTGTTCTTCTGGAAGGTGCTTTGGATGAAGAACTGGATGAAGAATTAGGCTATTCCAAGTATGATTATCGAAACAAAGAAACAGATAACAGTCGAAATGGGCATTCCCGCAAAACCATGCACACAAGCTATGGAGATATGGATGTAGCTATCCCTAGAGATCGTAACGGTGAGTATGAGCCTCAGTTAATCAAAAAATATCAAAATACTGTGACTCAGGACATGGAAGAAAAAATCCTTTCCATGTATGCAAAGGGAATGACTACCGGAGATATCGAATCTCATATGCGGGAACTGTATGATATTGATATTTCTGACAGTACCATCAGCCGGATTACGGACAAAATCCTTCCAATTGTAAAAGAATGGCAGGAACGTCCGTTGGAAGAAGTGTACGCTGTCGTATTTATGGATGCTATCCACTATCATGTCCGAAGTGAAGGACGCATTGTAAAACGTGCAGTCTACATTGCTCTTGGTATTGATATGAACGGAAAAAAGGACGTTCTTGGTATGTATGTTGGAGAAAACGAAAGCGCCAAGTTCTGGCTCTCCATCATGAATGGATTGAAGAACCGCGGAGTTGAAGATATCCTGATTGCATGTGTGGATGGACTAAATGGATTTCCACAGGCAATTGAAGCTGTTTATCCAAAAACAGAAATCCAGCAGTGTATCATTCATCAGATTCGTAATTCAACGAAGTTTGTTTCCTACAAAGACATCAAAAAGCTGATGGCTGATCTGAAGCTTGTATATGCAGCTCCAACGGAAGAAACAGCTTTAAATGAGTTAGAATTGTTCAAAGATAAATGGGATTCCAAGTACCCGAAAATCTATAAATCCTGGCATGATAACTGGGCTACATTATCCACTTATTTCAAGTACCCGGAGGCAGTAAGGCGCCTGATTTATACCACCAATGCGATTGAAGGATTCAACCGTCAGCTGCGGAAAGTAACCAAAAGCAAGACCGTTTTCCCGTCGGATGACAGCCTTTTAAAAATGCTGTATCTTGCGACTATGGATATCACTAAGAAATGGACAGGACACCGGCAGGACTGGGGGCAGATCCACTCCCAGCTTGAAATCTATTTTGAAGAACGTCTGATCGGACACAACCTGTAAAACCAGCTTGTTTTGGGCAGGTCTTATTGACATGCCCAAAAACTCCTGTATAATGCAGATATGGGCAGAATCCGGAAAATCGGCTCTGCCCATTTGTAACTATTCACAAATCTTATATCAGTTTTTAACGTTTACACAAAACTTGAAACGGTCTCAAGTGAAACTACTTTTTCGTTGCGGTCAATATCATTTGGATGGATGGTTTGCTTTTCGATAGGCTCTCTACTGAACTACAGCATACATTAAGCTATTGAAATTTGGCATCGCACTTGTGATGCCTTTTTCAATGATTTTCAGTCCGTTTCTCAGCAGCTCGTTCTCAAAAGTACTGAATGAAACCATCCTGCAAGATGTTCCCGCAACCATCATTTTTCCAGATTCATGTTCTCTTTCCTGAATCTCAAAAGCGTTGCTGATATCGCTTTGCATTTCATATTTTCCGTCTCCCATTGAACAAATAAGAGCAATTCCATCTGATTTCAAATGACTATGAATAAATTGATAAAACCCGTTTCTGTCTTCATCTAAAACTAACATATGAATAACCGCAATTGAATAAATGAAATCAAACTTCATATCCAAATCGCTTGATAAACAATCCAAAACCATGAATTTTGATTCAAAATCAGGCATTTTTTTCTTACAATAGTCTATTGCTTCAGGCGATATATCGGTTGCCATAAGGTGAAAGCCATTTTCTAAAACGGTGGCGGAGTCTCTGCCTTCACCACACCCAATTTCCAGTAATGACTGCTCAGGATGAAGGTGATATCGATTAATAATATCCATAACGATTGGAGTATTTTTCATTTGCTCCCAACTGACACCCTTTTCATGAGCGGTTTTATATCGATCTTCATAGGCTTCGTAATATTTTCTGTTCTCTTTTTGCATGGATGCCCCCTCATTAAAATTTGTATCCCATCCAAGGCGAAGCTTATTCTTCACCGAATGGCTTTTTATAGTGATAGTTTATCATACTATTGCAGAATATGTGTAGGTTTTCGAATCGGATACAAAATGGAAGAAAAAACAGAAAAAGATGCATAGAAGAATTAGGTATGATAAAATAAGAGAAGAGGAGTCAGATGACGTTATAGATACCGAGAAACGATAAAAGGTGGGGCAGTCAGATGAAAAAGAACATCATATTCGGACTCATAATAGTATCATTTGTTCTTGCAGGCTGTAAGCAGGAAGCAAAGGATGCAAAAGAAGCATCAACGGAAGTGTTAAAAGAATTGTCCGGTGGGCAGGAAGCGGTTACAGAGACACCGGGACAGAACATGCAAAGCCTCAAGCAGAGAGTGATTGAGGATCAGACATTTGAGATTCAGCTGGATGACTGGGGAATGGTAACATTTACATCAGTTGCACCAGAAGATAATTCAAATAAGCCGGAATTCTTATTGATGAAAAACGATAAAATTATGTATGAGTTTCCGGAAATAACGGCAGCAATATCGGATTCATTTGGGCAGGTCAGTGGCGTCAAATTTTCAGATGTGAATATGGATGGGAAAAAGGATATTTTACTGCTGCTCCAATATAGTAATGACGGAGATTCATGGAATATGCCGGTTATATTTTTACAGGAAAATCCGGACAATATGATGTATCTGGATTATCCAAATCTGGAAAGCTATAAAGTAGAAGCGAAAACAGAAAATGGTAATCCGTTTTATCGGGATACTTTTTTGGAAGAATTTCTAAGCGAGCAGCATCTGACAGAAAAGCTTTCTGATATGGAAGGCGTATGGACAGATTATGTAAAATATGTGGACAGCATATCTGGAGCTACTAAAGATATTCAAAAACAGATTGAGATATTTGCACAAAACAGGGACAAGTGGGCAGTTGATATTGATTTTGCCAATGAACAATATAAATTCACGCTGGCAGATCTGGATATGGATGGACAAGTGGAACTTTTGGTTTCGCATTGTGGCGGCACGGGAATTTTTTCTTATACCAGTTTTTACAAAGTAGATAAGGATGGAAAACTAAAAGAACTGGATACAACTTTTTCAGAATATGAATCCCAGCCGGATCTTATGGATTCGGTATCGGATGAAAGTGATGTGACGGTATACTCTAATATCATAAATGGAAAAGGATGCTATAATTATATTGTGTACGATTTTATGAAAGAGTCACCAGACTGTTACATCTACCGGGTCAGCTCACTGGCGATCGTGGATGATGTTGTAACAGAAACAAAACTCGCCATTGAATATGAAACATATGAAGGTCCGGATTACGAAGCAACGATAAGCTATGAGGATTACAATGGGACAGAGCTGACAGAGGATGAGTATCGCACTTATGCGGCGCGCTATTATGAAGCACAGCAAGCTTCCGAACATCGGGCACATTTCAAATGGATAGATGTCAGTGATATTGTGGATGTCAGCGATTCAGAGGCAGCTCAAATACTTATGGAATCTTATGACGCATATAGCTTCCATTGACAATCAAAAAATACAAGCTACAGTGATGAAGAAATTGCAAGACTTTTTGATATTGCAATTTGCACCTTTGTTACAATCACTTCTTGAAGTGCAGCACGAAATATAATAGAATGACAATGTACTGTTTTTTCAATGACACGATGGAGCTTTGAGGAGGGAAAAAAATGGATATGAATATCGTATGTCTGGATCTGGAGGGTGTTCTTGTGCCTGAGATCTGGGTTGCATTTGCAGAAGAGACAGGAATCCAGGAGTTAAAGAGAACAACAAGGGATGAGCCGGATTATGATAAACTGATGAAATGGAGACTTGGAATCTTAAAAGAGCATGGGCTCGGTTTAAAAGAGATTCAGGAAACCATTGCCAAAATCAATCCAATGCCGGGAGCAAAAGAGTTTTTAGACGAACTGCGCAGCATGACACAGGTGATCATTATCAGTGATACATTCACACAGTTTGCAGCACCGCTTATGAAAAAACTCGGTTATCCTACTATTTTCTGTAATTCTTTGGAAGTGGCAGAAAACGGCGAGATTACAGGATTTAAGATGAGAGTGGAAAACTCCAAACTGACAACCGTTAAAGCATTGCAGTCAATTGGATTTCAGACGATTGCCAGCGGAGACAGCCACAACGATCTTGGCATGATCAAGGCTAGTAAAGCCGGATTCTTATTCAAGAGTACAGAACAGATCAAAAAAGACAATCCGGAATTGCCAGCCTATGAGACTTACGAAGAATTAATGGAAGCCATTAAGAAGGCGTTATAATAACTTTCTCATGTAACTATTCAGCACCCCATTCGCAAAACCGCATCTTCGATGCTTTCCTTTTGCTCATGTGGTTACTTTGCCAAAGAAATTTTCAAAATTATGCTCATTCATGCAGGCATGATTCGCAAATTATGAAAATTGCCTTGGCTCTGAATAGTTACATTTTCGTATCGTCTTCACCAGTCCATATAACGTAATTAACATCGTCACAAACTCCGCAGCAGGAAAAGCAATCCATACACCATTTAATCCTAGCAGTGCAGACAGCACGAATGCAAAAATGATGATCGCAATAAATCCGCGGGAGATTGACGCAGCGAAAGCGTATTTCGCGGATTCTACCGCGCTTAAAATGGCAGTTCCAACAATATTCAGTCCGGCAAAAAGAAAGCCGATGAAATAAAGACGCAGACCGTTTTCAGCGTAGGTCGCAAGCGTCTGGTTGCCTTCTCCGTTAAATACGGCTGTGATCGCAGGTGCATAAATGTAAATGCATACAACGAGCAGGACGGCAACACCAATAGCGGTGGTGACTGCCATTTTCAGGTAAGTAGTTACATTTTTGTGATTTCCCTTGCTGTAGGACTCGCTGATGAGCGGCTGTGAGCCTTGCGCAATGCCGTTAAAGAGGGCGACTGCGACCAGTGAGGTGTTGGCGACGACGCCGTAGGCGGCAACTCCGGTGTTTCCTGCAAGACCGAGGATCAGCATATTAAAGACGATCGTGATAACTCCGGAAGAAATCTCACCGACGAAAGAGGAAACGCCGACCTGACAGCAGTAGAGCAGTCTGCGGAAGGAAGGCAGGACCGGTTTCAGGCGGATCGTACTCTTTTTTGATTGAAAATGGATACAGCAGATCGCAATGCCTATGACCGGGGAGAGGGCAGTTGCAAGTGCAGCACCCTCCATGGAAAGCCCAAGCGGAAACATCAGGATATAGTCAAATACGATGTTGAATAAACTGCTGAACAGCGTGGCTGCCATGGCAATGGAAGGATTTCCGTCATTTCTCACAAATGCGTTACAAATGTAGTTCCACATGAAAAAGGGAGCAAAACACATAAAAATTCTTGTATAATTTTTTCCGGTGGCAACGATTTGGGCATCACCGCCTAACAGTGCGATCAAACGATCCGGAAGGAAAAGACCGACCAGAATAAAAATCAGACCGATGATAAAAGCCCACACAAGTGCATGGAAAAAGTAACCGTCCGCATCCGGGCTTTTTTTGTTGCGCTCTACAACAAAACGAATCGCAGATCCAACGCCCATCATCGCACCGATCGCAAAAATAATATTATAAATTGGCAGAACCAGATTTAAGGCAGTGATACCATCGGCACCTACCGCTACAGAAATAAAGTAGGTGTCTGCAAGAATATAAACAGACATACCTACCATACCAAGCATATTCTGGGAAACATATTTTACAAATTTTTTTAACATGATCAAACTCCGTAGGATGTAATAAAGAAACCGGATGCGTAAAAACATCCGGTTTCTTTTAAGCTAAAAAACAAACTATTAGATAATTGCTATCATTAAGCCTGAGGACCAGCAGCAACTAATGCTTTACCAGCTTCGTTTCCTTCATATTTAGCGAAGTTCTTAACGAATCTTGCAGCTAAGTCTTTTGCTTTTACTTCCCACTCAGAAGCGTCAGCGTAAGTATCACGAGGATCAAGGATTCCGGAATCTACGCCTGGAAGCTCTGTAGGAACTTCAAAGTTGAAGTATGGGATTGTCTTTGTAGGAGCTGTCTTGATGTCTCCGTTTAAGATAGCATCGATGATACCACGTGTATCTTTGATGGAGATACGTTTTCCAGTTCCGTTCCATCCTGTATTTACGAGGTAAGCTTTTGCTCCGCTCTTTTCCATTTTCTTAACAAGTTCTTCTGCATATTTTGTTGGATGAAGCTCTAAGAAAGCCTGTCCGAAGCATGCAGAGAATGTAGGTGTTGGCTCTGTAATACCACGCTCTGTACCAGCAAGTTTTGCTGTGAATCCAGATAAGAAGTAGTACTGTGTCTGTTCTGGTGTAAGAACAGATACTGGAGGAAGTACGCCGAATGCATCTGCAGATAAGAAGATTACATTCTTAGCAGCTGGTGCAGAAGAGATTGGGCGAACAATATTCTGAATATGGTTGATCGGGTAAGACACACGTGTGTTCTCTGTTACACTCTTATCAGCGAAATCAATCTTACCGTTCTCATCTAAGGTAACGTTCTCTAAGAGTGCGTCACGTTTGATAGCATTGTAGATATCTGGCTCAGAATCTTTATCAAGGTTGATAACTTTTGCGTAGCATCCTCCCTCGAAGTTGAATACACCGTTGTCATCCCAGCCGTGCTCGTCATCACCGATCAGGAGACGTTTTGGATCTGTGGAAAGTGTAGTTTTACCTGTTCCGGAAAGTCCGAAGAAGATAGCTGTGTTCTCACCATTTAAGTCTGTGTTAGCTGAGCAGTGCATAGAAGCCATACCTTTTAATGGTAAGAAGTAGTTCATCATAGAGAACATACCTTTCTTCATCTCTCCGCCGTACCATGTGTTAACGATAACCTGCTCGCGGCTTGTGATGTTGAACATAACTGCTGTCTCAGAGTTTAATCCTAACTCTTTGTAGTTCGCAACTTTTGCCTTAGAAGCATTGTAAACAACGAAATCTGGCTCGAAGTTCTCTAATTCTTCTGCTGTTGGTTTGATGAACATGTTTGTTACAAAGTGAGCCTGCCAAGCAACTTCAACGATGAAACGGATTGCCATACGTGTATCTTTGTTAGCACCGCAGAATGCATCTACAACAAAAAGTCTCTTGTTGGAAAGTTCTTTGATCGCTAAATCTTTTACAGATTTCCAGGCTTCTTCTGTAGCTGGGTGGTTGTCGTTTTTGTATTCGTCAGAAGTCCACCATACAGTGTCTTTTGAGTTCTCATCCATAACGATGTATTTGTCTTTTGGAGAACGTCCTGTGTAGATACCTGTCATTACGTTTACTGCGCCAAGTTCGCTGACCTGACCTTTTTCGTAACCTTCAAGTTCCGGTTTTGTTTCTTCTTCGAATAATAATTCATAAGAAGGATTGTAAACAACTTCTGTTGTTCCGGTAATGCCATACTTGCTTAAATCAATTTTTGCCATTTTTAATTACCTCTTTCCTTTCGCTGTGTGTAATATGGTATCAATCTGTAAAAACAGACTGTACATATCTTTTTGGAAGCCGGACTTTTGATCGCTCTGTTCCACATTGTGAAATGCAGGAAACATAAGCAAATTGCCAACTTTCTCTACCATAATTATACATATCTCAGTTATAAAATCAATAAAAAAATTGTTAAAAATTTAGCAATTTATGGAGGAAAATTTGTCATCATCTGCGCTTGACAGAGATACAGACAGATCTGAGTGGAAAAATACGATCCAAACCCGCTTTTCACGATTGAAAAATGCACACAAAAACAATATAATGCAAGCAGCAGAAAGACGAAACAGTCTGGTCTGAAAAGCCGTAACATCCATTTTGAAAAAAGAGGGAAAAGAAAATGAAAGTCATACACAAAATCAGTTCGGTGCTGATATTAGCAGGTTATTTTTACATTTTATACGAAGGCTATTTTTTATGCCAGTTTGGAGGAGTCCGCTACCACGGACAGAAAATGGCTGTGGGAGCAGCGGTCATGTCAGTTGGTTTTCTCTTCTGGCTTATCACCAGAAAAAAGGCAAAAGAACAGCAGGCAGGGAAAAAACAATATCTGTGGATCGCAGAACTTGTGGCGGCAGCAGCGGCAACGATCATCTGTGGCGCTGCGGTGATCCGCACGGCAATCCCATACAATGGGGCACTCTCCTGGAAAATTTATGAGTGGCGGAGAATAAATGACGAGAGTTCTTCCAAAGATAATAGTGATACTAATAAGGAAGAAAACGAGCCGGAAATTTTCAGCGGAACAGAGACAGAAACGGAAACAAAGACCAGTGAGAATATCCGCAATTCGGATACGTGGGAATTTAATGCAGAAGACGGTGATATGTATTATTTCATCAATGATATTACCGGTTACCGGCTGAATGTGGTAGACGCTGCCTGTGGAAGCCGCTTTTATAACTTTGAAAAGACGAAGGATGGTGGTACGACCTGGACAGAGGTCAACGGTGATCCGTTTGACCAGAATATGGGCGTTGCCGAAGGTCTGCTCTTTTTTACGAATGATTTCGGATTTGCAGGACTGACGTATGCAAGTGAGGATTTCTCCATGCTTTATGTGACGAAGGATGGCGGAAAGACATTTGAACGGCTGGAACTTCCATTGGATACGGTGACTGAACTTCCATCTGAAGCAGAAGAACTGGGATTTACGATCGAAGATTATGATTATCACACCATGCCGCAGATCGTGGATGGAAAAATGGAGATTTATCTGCAGACTGATGCGATGGAACAGCAGGGGATTATTTTTCAGTCTGCGGATCACGGAGTTACCTGGGAGTATGCAGGTTGTAAGGAATGATATACAAAAAAATTACGAGGTTAAAATCATATGGAACAATACAGCTATCATGAGGAAACTGGAAAAATCACATTGGAAAAGAAAGCAGTACAAAATAGTGAAAACGCAGGAAAAAGCATTTATCTCATGAGTCTGGATGAGTTTTTGAGCCATCCGCGGAAACTTGTGCGGAAAAATAATTTTATTCACAGCATGACACCGATCCAGTACTGCAAGATTGAAAAATACCGGGAGTGTGTGCAGGGAACAATGCGTGTGCCAAAGGGAAATAAAGGACAGGTGTGTATCCATAATTTTGGATTTTACCTGTCAGAGCAGGAATTATATCTTGTGGAGGAAAGCCATTTTCTGATGGAGTATCTGAACAAGATGGCGGAAGGCACCTACGAGGGTTACAGCTTCCGGCAGATCCTTCTGGCATTGTTCGAGGAACTGCTGCAGGATGAAGTATTGTATCTGCAGAAACAGGAGGAACATCTGGCTGGTCTGGAGGAGGAACTGTTAAAGAAAATACCGGACTATTTTTATGAGATGATCATGAAATACCGGAAACGGTTCAATATTTTTCATGCCTATTATGAACAGCTGATGAATATGGGAGATGTCATGCAGACATCTGTGAACGGTGGTCTGTCGGAGGAGGAAAAAGCACAGTGGCAGTTATTTTCCAACCGGGCGGAGCGGCTGCATGACCATGTGGAAATGCTGCGGGAATATCTCGTGCAGATCCGGGAACTTTACCAGTCACTCATTGCGGTGCAGCAGAATCAGGTGATGAGCATTTTGACGGTTGTGACAACGATTTTTCTGCCGCTCACGCTGATCGCCGGCTGGTATGGAATGAATTTCCCAAATATGCCGGAGTTTGGGTGGAAATATGCGTATCCGGCAGTTATAATAGTGAGTATCTTAGTGATCATTTTGGAAATTATTTATTTTAAGAAAAAGAAGATGCTTTAGGCATCTGGAAAGAGAAGGACGAAAGATTATGATGAATCCAGCAACTATTATGAAGATTATGAATGCAAAGAACAAATTTACTGCAAATCATCCGAAGTTTGTGGCATTTTTGAATGCAGTTTTCTCCAGAGAAATGGAGGAGGGAACGGTCATTGAGATCACACTCACCAGACCGGGCGAGGAACCAATGACGACCAACATGAAGATCCAGCAGTCTGATTTAGAACTGATGCGCGAGCTGCAGGACATGGCAAGAAACCAGTAAATAAATATGGAAAAATATAAATGCGCATGTTAAAATATCCTTACGAAAAAATACGAAAATCCGCAATAAGGAGAAAGGAAACGACATGTTAGGAAAACGTTTGAGTTATCAGGAAGAGGAAAATAAAATCCATTTTTTCTTTGAAAAAGGGGAAGCTTATGTAGAAGTCATTACTGAAAGTATTATGAATGTCTTTGTTCCTTATGAGACAAAAGGACACCGCTCCAAGGCAATCGAAGGGGAGAAGGCGGTCCGGACAGATTTTGAGGTAAAAGACTGCGGCAGTTATGTTTCAGTTGCAACAAAACAGTTGGAAGCGAGAGTTTATGACGGATTTTATGTGGACTTTTACCGGAATGGAAAGAGTATTTGTGAGGATTACCGTAGTGGGCGCATTTTAAGACCACTGTTAAGTGAAAAATCATTAGAAGTGTTAAAGGCAGAAGGACATGATGTTTCCGCTGGTGCAAGCGGCAGCTACCCGGTGCAGACTGTGAAGAAAATGGACGGCGACGAGAAGTTCTATGGACTTGGAGATAAGACCGGATTTTTAAACAAGCGCGATTATGAGTATGAAAATTGGAATTCCGATATCCCGCAGGCGCATACAGACGCTTACCGCGCACTGTACAAGTCGATTCCGTTTCTGATCACATTGAAGCAGGACAGTGTTTACGGTATTTTCTTTGACAATACATACAAATCTTATGTAAACCTTGGAAAAGAAAATGAGGCATACTACTACTATGGTGCGGATGCCGGAAATCTTGACTATTATTTTATCGCAGGAGATGCGATGCCGGATATTGTAAGTGGATATACTTACCTGACCGGAAGGACTCCGCTTCCGCAGCTGTGGACACTCGGTTATCATCAGTCCCGTTGGGGATATGATTCCGCAGACTGCATTAAAAAAGTAGCAGGTAAATACAGAGAACTTGATATCCCATGCGATACGATGCATTTTGATATTGACTATATGGATGGCTACCGTGTCTTTACATGGAATGAGAAAGATTACGGCGATCCGGCAGGAACCATTCAGGAGCTGGCAGATGAGGGATTCAAGGCAGTCTGCATTATCGATCCGGGTGTGAAATTAGATCCTGGTTATGAGAAATACGATGAGGGAATTGCCGGAGATTATTTTGCAAAGACACCGGAAGGGGAAGTCTATGTGAATGCTGTATGGCCGGGAGATTCTGTATACCCTGATTTTGGAAATCCGAGAGTGCGCAAATGGTGGGCAGAAAACCAGAAGTTTTTGACAGACATTGGAGTGGCTGGTGTGTGGAATGATATGAACGAGCCGGCAAGTTTCCATGGAGAACTGCCACCGGATGTGGTATTCACAGATGAAGACCGGAAATCGACACATGCTGCCATGCATAACGTGTACGGACATCTGATGTCGAAGGCAACCTATGAAGGATTGAAGGAGCAGACCGGAAAAAGACCGTTTGTGATCACCCGCGCATGCTATGCAGGAAGCCAGAAGTATACAACAGTCTGGACCGGAGACAACCAGAGCTTATGGTCACATCTTCAAATGGCAGTGCCACAGTTGTGTAACCTTGGCTTGAGCGGTCTGGCATTTGCAGGAACGGATGTCGGCGGATTTGGAGCGGACTGTACCGCAGAACTTTTATGCCGCTGGGTAGAAGTGGGGGCATTTTCCCCATTGTTCCGGAATCATTCCTCGAATGGAAGCATTTATCAGGAACCGTGGCAGTTTGGAGAGGAAACCGTGCGCATTTACCGGAAATTTGTCGAACTGCGTTACCGCCTGCTTCCGTATCTGTATGATCTGTTTGCACAGTGTGAAAAAACAGGACTTCCTGTAATGCGTCCGCTTGTACTTCACTATGGATTGGACGAGCATACATGGAACTTAAACGATGAATTTTTAGTCGGCGAGAATCTGCTTGTCGCACCGGTGTTAGAGCAGGGACAGACGAAAAAAATGGTCTACCTGCCGGAAGGTGTCTGGTATGACTTCAACACCGGAAAACGCTATGAGGGAAAACAGTATTATCTTGTGGATGCACCGTTAGATACCTGTCCGATGTTTGCAAAAGAGGGAAGTATGATCCCGACTTATGAAGTGATGCAATATGTTGGTGAAAAACCGTATGACACTTTAAAAATGCTTGTATTTCCGGGTGAGGGCAGCTATGTTCATTATCAGGATAACGGAAGCGATTTTGCATACCGGAAGGGTGCTTATAATGAATATGTATTCACAAAACAGCAGAATGACGACGTCACAATGACAATGCAGCAGGAAGGATATGACAAGCCTTATAAGAATATTGAATACATTTTTATCGGAAAATAGAAAAGCGCGCAGGAACCATGGAAAAAATATGGCATATCTTATAGTGATGTGATGGAAATAAGGAGTATCGCGTGGACTATAGAGAGGAACCGTTTTTCCGCATGCAGCAGTTTGACACTCCGAAAGTGCCTTTTTATATGAGCTATCCGATGCAGAATCTGTATCTGACAGAAATGGAGTATGAAAAGGATATGGACCGGATGAAAGAGCTGTATCCGAGGGATGTTGCACGTATTATGGAAGTCATTGAAGATGAGTGCGATAAGATGGAATATGAGGGAAGCCTCATGTTTGACGAGTATCCGGACCGGCTGATGCTTGAGCAGGTGACAGAGCGGATTTACCAGACCGTGAAAAATGGAACGGATACCGTTACGGCAGAAGAATTCTGGGGAGGCAGCAATCCACCACCACCGCCGCCGGGCAGACCAGGAAGCATGCCACCACCGCCGCCGGGCAGACCGGGAAGTATGCCGCCACCTTCCCCGCCAGGACCGAATGATCCGTGGCGGAGCCTGATCGGGGTAATGTTAAATAATGAAATGTATCGAAGGAGATGCCGCCACCGCAGATGCAGAAGATGGTGGTAGACAAAAACGAAAAAACTGCATACAATATAGCTATCGCCGTTTTGGCGGTAGCTATTTTCAATTTATGGAAAATTACGATGCAATATTCGAACAGTTTTATAGGAAATTTGGAGGATCATAGTGCAGAAAAGTACGATAAAAGCAATTGTTCTGCCGGTTATTTTTATTCTGGCAGTGATAATATTCAGTTTTATGACAAATCAGACCAACGAAGACCTGACCACAGAGATGTCGGAGGCAACGCTGCCGGTTCTTACCCTCTATGATGGAAAAACAGCGATCAACGAACTCTACGGATACACGGAGAAAATGGATGCAGCTTCCATGCGTGATACGATCACGCCGATCGGGGAAGACCGTCTGCTTCCGGTCACAGTGCAGACCTATCAGACCGCAGTGGATAAAATCTCTTATGAGATCCGCAGTCTGGATGCAGAAAGACTGATCGCAAACGCGGATGTTACTTCTTATACGGAAAATAAAGGCATGATCTCCATGCAGCTTCCAATCCAGAATCTGTTAGAGAAGGACGAAGAGTATCTGCTGGTGATCCAGTTAGAGAGTGGAGACCGCATGATCTACTACTACACACGTATCATTGAACCGCAGAACTGCTATGTTTCCGAGTGTATTGATTTCGTAAAGCAGTTTAATGATACTACATTTGACAGTGAAAAGGTGGGAACACTCAGCACTTATATGGAAAAAACAACCGGGGACAACACAACCCTGCAGTATGTAACACTCAATAATTCACTGAATCAGATCAGCTGGGCTGAATTTCATGGTACAAGGCTGACAACGCCGGTGCCGTCTATCAAGGAAATTACGTCTACTTACAATGTCATTGTTTTAGATTATGTTGTGACACGGGTAGGGCAGAATGGTCAGAGCGAATACTATAACGTAGAAGAATATTACAGAGTGCGCTATACCAATACGAGAATGTATCTGCTGAATTTTGAACGAACAATGGAAGAGATTTTCCGCGGAGAGAACGACAGCATTTCCGGAAATAATATCCAGCTTGGAATCCGCTCAAAAGAGGTGGAATATCAGACGAATGAATCTGGAAAAGTGGTTGCCTTTGTGCAGGAGGGAGAACTCTGGAGTTACAATCAGGAGGCAAATACGCTTGCAAAAGTTTTCAGCTTCCGCGGCTATGAAGGTGTGGATGACCGTGAAAATTATGGGGAACACGACATTAAGATCGTGAATATTGACGAGGCAGGAAGCATTGACTATATCGTATATGGATATATGAACCGTGGAATCCATGAGGGTACAGTCGGAATTGCGGTATATCATTATGACAGCCTTGCCAACACCAACGAGGAGCAGGTGTTCATTCCGTCCAGCCAGTCCTACGAAGTGATGAAATCAGAACTGGGACAGTTAATGTATGTGACGGAGAGCGGTGCATTTTACATCATGGTAGACGGAAATGTCTATGGGATAGATCTTAATTCCCTTGACACCAAAGTGCTGGTGGAGGGACTTTCGGATGAGGCAGTGGCAATCTCCGAATCCAACCGCTTCTTAGCGTGGGTAGATCCTTCCGCTGTCCGTGGAAGTGATACGATCCACATCATTGATTTTGTCACGGAAAAAGTAACGGATGTGACAGAGAGCGCTTCTGATTATGTAAAGCCATTAGGCTTTATGCAGGAAGATTTTGTTTATGGTGTGGCAAAGTCATCCGATGTTGTGATAGATGCTGCGGGTAATACCATATTCCCGATGTATCAGGTGAAAATCATGGATACGTCCTCGGAGGATCAGGAGATTCTGAAAACATATGAAAAACCGGGTTACTACGTGCAGAGCATTACGATAAACGGCTATACCATGTACTTAAACCGTATCCAGAATAACGGAACTGCCTATGTGGACGCAGATCAGGATATGATCATGAACCGTGAGGGTGACAGTTTAAAAGTGGTGGATATTGCAACGAGCAATACGGATGAGAAAGAGACACAGATCCTGATCACATTGCAGGAGGAGGCGAAGAAAAAATCGCCGAAGATCCTGACACCAAAAGAGACAATCTTAGAGCAGAAACGTGAAGTAGCCTTAAAAGAAGAAACAGACAGTAATCGTTACTATGTTTATGTGAAGGGGGATGTCGTACTCACAACAGACAGTGTCTCTGAGGCGATCATTACAGCAAACAGCCAGATGGGCGTTGTGATCAATGACAATCAGCAATATGTATGGAAACGCTCCAGAAAGACCGCTCAGACAGCGTTTAATGATATCACAGTCGGCGAGGAGGACAGCGGGGCAGGAAGCATTGCCCAGTGCGTGAATGCGATTTTGGAAAAAGAGGGAATCAACATCAGCGTCAGTGCGCTGATCTCACAGGGCGAGACACCGAAACAGATCCTTATTAATACCTTAAAGGATGCAGCCGTTTTAGATCTGACCGGCTGTACGGTAGATGAGATCCTTTATTATGTGAGCAATGGTTATCCGGTATTTGCAATGACAGGAAGCAATGATGCGGTTCTTGTTGTTGGTTATGATGCGAACAACATCACACTTTATGATCCGACGATCGGAACTACTTATAAGCGGACGATCACCGATGCAAATGAGATGTTTTTCAATGCGGGAAATATTTTCTTCACCTACCAGAAATAAAAAAACGGATAAAACAACAGAAAAGTGCATAAAATTTCTGAAAGTTCCACGGTTCCTTCGTGGAACTTTAACAGTTTTCCATAGGACGCCTTGCAAATTCAAGGGTAATAGTATATATTTTGAAGAGTATGAAAAAGTTGATGTATCTGTAAAGGGAAAAGCAGATATCGAAGTACTGTGAAAGAGGAAGTGAATGGCATGAGCAAAAAAGAGATAGTTGTATCCAATGTTTCAGAAGAGCATAATAACCCAATTGCTGAATTAGTTCAGGTCGCTTGTCGTTTTGATAGTGAGATTATTTTAGAAAGTGATAATCGCAGAATCAATGCCAAGAGTATTATGGGAATTATGGCATTCAATCCATCCAAGGGAATGACAGTGAATATCGAGGCAAACGGTGATGATGAGCAGGAAGCATTAGTAGCAATGGAAAAGTTTTTAGTTTGTGAGTAGTTTTTGTCTGAAGGAGGAACCAATTTATGGAAAAGAAGACAACAGCAGCAAAACCAGTAGTAAAAACAACAGCAAAAGAAGCATCTAAGAGCACTGTAAAAGAGACAGCAGTAAAAGAGCCTGTAAAGGAAACCGCGGCTGAGACAAAAGCAGCAGTAAAAGAGGCTGTCAAAGAAGTTGAGAAGAAAGCAGCAGAGACAAAGGCAGCGGAAAAAGTAGAAGCAGCTACAAAGACAGTAGCCAAAAAGGCAGCAGAGAAAGTAGAGGCAGCTACAAAGACTGTAGCAAAGAAAGCAGCAGCTAAAAAAGCAGCTCCTAAGAAAGAGGAACTGAAACCGGAAGTTTATATCCAGTTCCAGGGACAGGAAGCAGTTGTTACAGAAGTGATCGAGAAAGCAAAGAAACAGTTTGAGGCAGAAGGTCACAGAGCATCTTCTATCAAGAGCATTCAGGTATATTTAAAACCGGAAGAATATGCAGCTTATTATGTGATCAACCAGAAACATGCTGGAAGAGTGAACTTATTTTAATACATAAGAATTGAATCAAGATACAAAAAAGGAATTGCCACACGTTGTGGCAATTCCTTTTTTGCGCTTAGATTCATGAGAATCAAATTTTGAAGAGCATACGTCTCTTATTTGTGTTCTTCTTTGTATTTAGATACCAGTTTCTGGATTCTGTCATATGGGTTTAACAGATCGCTGATGGAGGAATCATGATTTAAAGTATCAATGATGTAAGCGATGTATTTACTCATATCACAGTTGATGTAGTATGGTCTGGAAAGAAGTTCCGGTGTCTGGTAAGTAAGGTTTGTGGTAACTACTTTGTAGATGATATCGTCCTCTACTGCCTTATCAAAACGCTCAAGACCATTTGTGAAGAGACCGAAAGTAGCTACTACGAAGATACGGTTTGCTTTTCTCTTCTTTAATTCGGTAGCAACGTCGATCATACTTTCTCCGGAAGAGATCATATCGTCGATAATGATCACGTCTTTGCCTTCTACAGAAGTTCCTAAGAATTCATGTGCAACGATCGGATTACGTCCGTCAACGATCTTGCTGTAATCACGACGTTTGTAGAACATACCCATATCAACACCGAGCACGTTTGCAAGGTAAACAGCACGGTTGGTACCACCTTCATCCGGGGAGATGATCATTAAGTGGTCATTGTCGATTTTTAAGTCATCACAGTTCTTTAAGATACCTTTGATGAACTGGTAAGCTGGCTGAACAGTCTCAAATCCTTTCAAAGGAATGGCGTTCTGTACACGAGGATCGTGTGCATCGAAAGTGATGATATTGTCAACACCCATAGCAGTCAGTTCCTGCAATGCAAGTGCGCAGTCTAAGGATTCACGTGCAGTACGTTTGTGCTGACGGCTTTCATATAAGAAAGGAATGATCGCTGTGATACGTCTTGCTTTACCGCCAACGGCAGCAATAATACGTTTTAAATCAGCGTAATGATCGTCTGGTGACATATGGTTTTCGTGGCCGGATACAGAGTAAGTAAGGCTGTAATTGGTAACGTCTACCATGAGATAAAGATCATATCCACGTACAGATTCTTTGATCACACCTTTTGCTTCACCTGTTCCAAAACGTGGTACAGATGTGGAGATGATGTAAGAGTCGCGGTGATAACCTTTGAATGCAGCTTCATTCTGGTGTGCGTGTTCTCTTTTTTCTCTCCAGCCTACTAAGTACTGGTCAACTTTGGCGCCTAATTCTTCGCAGCTCTTTAAGGGGATTAAGCCGAGTGCGCCGTCTGGCATGGTTTCTAGAATTCTTTCATCGTTTGGCATGAGTGGTTTTCCTCCATAAAAATTAAACATTAACAATTTATTTCAATAGATGGTAAATAAGGGGATATTTAGTGCATCTAGTGAATACGTTTTTTCAAGCGGATATCATCACCGAATAATTTGATGATGGTATAGCTGTTCGATATCCTGGAAAGAACACGTTCCGAGTAAATATCCGCAACCTGATTCATGTTCAGATTGGTGGAAATAATCGTGGACTTCTGTCTGAGGATACGTTCATTTAAACACAGAAACAACTGCGATGTGGTAAACGAGTTCGAAAGCTCAGTACCGAGATCATCAATGATCAGCAGATCGCAGTCAAAAATATTCTGGTGTGTGGCGATCGCATCGGCGTCTTTTTCAAACACACCTTTGCTTAATATATCAAATAATTGGAACGCCGTAAAGTAGATTACGGAATGTCCTGAATCTAATAACTCTTTTGCAATGCAGTTTGATAGAAAAGTCTTACCAATTCCAGTATCTCCAAAAAAATACAGATTAGCAAAAGTGGAATCAAACTGATCCACAAATTCATGGCACTTTGCAACAGCAGCTTTCGCAGTTGCAAGCGAGGTAAGTCCGGTTGCCGGGTTGACAGCCGTATCTGAATAATATTCCAGTGACAGGGTGCTGAAATTCTCTTTTGCGAGAATGTCCTTGATGTTGGACTGGGTATAGATCAGATCGATTGCCTGCTGTTTGAAGCAGTGGCAAGGCATGCCGTCAATATATCCGGTGTCTTTGCAGTCCGGACATTCATAGACCGGCTCAAAATAATTTTCCGGGAGAGAGAGTTCTTTCATCAGAGCTTTCTTCCGGGTGCGCAGTTCTTTCAGTCTGGCTTTTAACTCCGTGAGCGCAGAATTATCACCGTCTAAGAGACGTCTCGCAGAAGCCACGGAAATCTCGGCAATGGAGGCGTCAAGAGCCTTCAGTTCCGGGGAACGTTCATAGGCTGCTTTGGTGCGTTCTTCTAACGCATGTTGTGCTTTTAACTGTTTTGCATCGTATGAACGGAAAATTTCGTCATACTGCGAATTATTTAATGCCATTGGATTCTCCCTGTTATCTTAAAAAAGAAAGATACTGTACGAATTAATGCTGCGCAGAAGTAGTCAGCAGCATCTTTTCTAACTGGTCATAATCATAGGAACGCTGTTCAAAATTATTAAAACGGTTTTTGGACTGGGCGTTTAGTGCTGTATTCGGGACGACAGCAGCTTTTTTCTTCTTCTGGTGTTCCTCGTCAAGCTTTGTGATATCTTCCGGCGTAGTTACATGGTTCTTCTTCCAGCTTGTCAGGATTGAGTCAATATACTCAAACTTCGGCTGGTGTATTGCCTGTATCGTGCGCTCACACGCGCATGAGATCACTTCCGTGGAGAAACCATATTCAGAACGCCATTTTTCAATGTAGGCAGTCTCTGCTGGAACAAGGGAACGTCCGGTGATGCCGAGTGCCTTCATGACAGCAAAATAAAGCTGGCTGTGGATTCCGGCAGCCTGTTTTGCCTGGTCTACGGTTGTAATCTGGTTATCTGCCCAGGCAAGGGCAACTTTTTCTATGTAACGGATACTGGTGTGTCCTTTGCTCACACAGTATTCAATCAGATATTCAATCAGATCTGTGGAAAAACCAAGACCGTCGTACCAGTATAAGATACTGTTCATGTCCGTTGGGGTTAAAATACGTCCAAGGTAACGCTCTGCAATAAACAAAAGCTCTGCGACCGATTCCTGTTTGCGGAACATGGAAATGTCCTCCGCAGAATAGTTCTTTGGTTCCGGAGCAGACGGCTTTTGGGAGGCGTCCTCAGCTAACGCTGCCGTGGATACTTCCGGAGAAGCAGCAGCCTGTGAAGATACCGTGTTCGAAGCCTCGTTTTCGGCTGGTCTGCGTCTGGTATCTAAAAAACAGACGCCGGTCAGATTCTCACTGGAATCGTATTCGAGACGGAGCAGATGCATCCGCTCCCAGTAGCTTAAAGCACGCTTGATGTCTTTTTCCGTGTGTTCAAACTTATCTGCCATGGCAGAGATAGAGAACGCCGCATCCGGCGCATTTAACTGTCTTAACAGATAAAGATATATTTTTACAAACTCTCCATTGGCATCCGACATATATTCATCAATGAAAATATTCGATACACTGGTGGCAGAGGTCTGACTGTCACTATGAAGTGTTATATTTGCCATTGTGTTCATTCCTTTCATAACAGAGCTGTCTGGAATGTATTATCCATTAGCTCGTCCCAAATTATAGCACAGGAATGTAAAAAAGAGAAGAAAAAAATTGCCCACAAACCCAGCAAAATCAAGGCTTCGCAAAAATGTGGATAATGTGGATAAAAAATAGCATTACAAAAAGCCATTTCCGGCAGAAAAGCACAGAAGTGAGAAAATATAAGCGCTTACAGCCTTTTTAGGCTGAAATGTGGATAACTTTATGTAAACAAAAAAATCCACATTCAAAAGTTGAAGTTTTCCCCAATTGAATGTGGATAATGTGGATAAGTTATCTGCCAAGCAGGTGTTCGCCAACATTTACAATGTCTCCGGCGCCCATAGTTATCAACAAATCACCGTTTATACAATTTTTTAATAAAAAGTTTTCAATTTCTGTAAAAGAAGGAAAATAGTGGACATCCGTGCCCTTTTCCTTTAATTTGGCCTCGATATCCCTGGAACTGATGCCGAAGGTGTTCTTTTCACGGGCCGCGTAAATATCAGCTAACACAACGACGTCTGCCATAGAGAGAACGTCTGCAAAGTCATTTAAAAATGCCTTGGTTCTGGAGTAGGTATGCGGCTGGAACACCAGTACCAGACGCTTGTGAGGATATTTCTTTGCAGCAGTTAAGGTAGCGCGGATCTCGGTCGGATGATGTGCATAGTCATCAATGACTGTCACACCGTCCACACAGCCTTTGTACTGGAAACGTCTGTCAGCACCGCCGAAGGCAGCAAGACCGGCAAGAATATCTTCTTTTGAAATCTTTAAGTCGAGGGCAAGCGCAATGGCTGCAAGTGCATTGGAAACATTGTGCAATCCCGGAACATTTAATGCAACATCCATTACTTTTTCGCCGTGGTACATGGCGGTGAAACTTGCACAGGCTTTCTCGTTGAAGGTGATATCAGCAGGATAAAAGTCGCAGGTGCCGCTCATGCCGTAGGTAATGACCTGTGGCGCAAGATCTGCTACGATCTCCTGATAGTTTTCAATTTCGCCATTGATGATAATGGCACCATTTTCTTTTGTATTTTTTGCAAATAAGTGGAAAGAATTGCGGATATCCTGAATATCTTTAAAGAAGTCAAGATGTTCCGCTTCTATATTTAAAATAATGCTGTATTTTGGACGGAAATTCAAAAAGCTGTTTGTATATTCACAGGCTTCGGAGATAAAAACGTCAGATTTTCCAACGCGGAGATTTCCGTCGATTGCCTTTAAAATACCACCTACGGTAATGGTCGGGTCTTTTTTTGCCATGAGTAAAATCTGGGAGATCATGGAAGTTGTGGTTGTTTTTCCATGGGTTCCGGACACAGCGATGGAATTCTGATAGTTATCCATAATCTGACCGAGCAGTTCTGCACGGCTTAACATTGGGAGTCCTTTTTCCCTTGCTGCGGCAAATTCCGGGTTATCTTCACGGATCGCTGCAGTGTACACGACAAGATCAATGCCTTCTATTATATTGGAAGCTCTCTGACCATAGAAAATCTGCATGCCCATATGCTCTAAGTGTTTTGTGAGTTCAGATTCTTTTGCGTCAGATCCGGAAATGGTGAAGTGTTCTTCAAAAAGAATCTCAGCAAGACCGCTCATGCTGATTCCGCCGATTCCGATAAAGTGAATGTGTATTGGTTCTTTAAAATTAATTTTATACATTTTATGAATACCTGCCTGTTTTTCGTTGAATATTGATGAAAAAGTTTATGAAAAACTTCATCTTTTTATAACAAAGCGTTCCAGAATGACTGAAACAGTTTCATTATACCCATATATCCGGATTTTGCAAATTCTTTTCGGATAATTCGGCGTTAGCTATTTTGACGAAAAAAACAGGACAAACACACATATTTGTATAAATTGTCAAAAAACAGAAAAAATTTCTGGAAAAATTGTGTAAAATGATGTACATTGAAAAAGGGTTGTGATATACTTGAAATATCAAGAGGACCAGATTGACTAGAAAGTGACGAGAGGTGATTGACGTGATTCGAAAAGAAATGATAGCAATGCTATTAGCGGGAGGTCAGGGAAGCCGTTTAGGCGTTCTGACAGCAAAAGTTGCAAAGCCGGCAGTTGCATTTGGAGGCAAGTATCGTATTATCGACTTCCCATTGAGTAACTGCATTAACTCCGGAATTGATACGGTCGGTGTGTTGACACAGTATCAGCCATTACGTTTGAATACCCATATCGGAATTGGTATTCCGTGGGATCTTGACCGTAATAACGGAGGTGTAACAGTACTTCCACCATATGAGAAGAGCAATAACAGTGAGTGGTATTCAGGAACTGCCAATGCGATTTATCAGAACATGAATTACATGGAGCAGTACAATCCGGAATATGTACTGATCCTGTCAGGCGATCATATTTATAAAATGGATTATGAAGTCATGCTTGATTTCCACAAGGAAAACAATGCAGACGTTACAATTGCGACGATGCCGGTTCCGCTGGAGGAAGCAAGTCGTTTTGGTATCGTGATTGCAGATGAAGATAAGCGAATCCAGGATTTTGAGGAGAAACCGGAACATCCAAGAAGCAATCTGGCTTCCATGGGTATTTACATATTCAGTTGGAAAGTATTGAAGGAAGCTCTGACAGCAATGAAGGATCAGAGCAACTGTGATTTTGGTAAGCACATCATTCCTTACTGCCACGAGAAGAAGCAGCGTCTGTTTGCTTATGAATACAATGGCTACTGGAAAGATGTAGGAACGCTTGGCTCTTATTGGGAAGCCAATATGGAACTGATCGACCTGATCCCGGAGTTCAACCTTTATGAAGAATACTGGAAGATCTACACCAAGAGTGATATTATCCAGCCACAGTATCTGTCCGAGGACAGCATTGTGGAGAAGAGTATCATCGGAGAGGGATCTGAGATCTACGGAGAGGTTCACAGTTCAGTCATCGGAGCTGGTGTTACGATCGGAAAGGGCAGCGTTGTCCGTGATTCCATTATCATGAAGGGAACACAGATCGGTGAGAATGTTGTGATCGACAAAGCGATTATTGCTGAAAACTGCAGCATTGGAGATAATGTTACATTAGGCGTTGGAGAGGAAAAACCGAACAAGTTCAATGAGAAGATCTATTCCTTTGGTCTTGTGACGATCGGAGAAGATTCCGAGATTCCGTCGAACGTCTCAGTCGGAAAGAACACTGCAATTTCCGGCAGAACCACAAAAGAAGATTATCCGGAAGGAATTCTTGACAGCGGTGAAGTAATTATTAAGGCAGGTGACTCAGAATGAAGGCAGTAGGAATTATTTTAGCTGGCGGTAATAACAGCCGCATGCAGGAATTATCGAACAAACGAGCAATTGCAGCAATGCCGATCGGAGGCAGCTACCGGAGCATCGACTTCGCTCTGAGCAATATGAGTAATTCTCATGTACAGACAGTCGCAGTGCTGACACAGTACAGCGCAAGATCTCTGAATGAGCATTTAAGTTCCTCCAAATGGTGGGATTTTGGACGTAAACAGGGTGGACTTTATGTGTTCAACCCGACTGTAACCGTTGACAATAGCTGGTGGTACCGCGGTACGGCAGATGCGATGTACCAGAATATCAGTTTCCTGAAAAAACGTCATGAGCCATATGTCATCATCAGCAGTGGTGACTGTGTATACAAACTTGATTTTAACAAAGTCCTTGATTACCATATCGAGAAGAAAGCAGATATCACCGTTGTGTGCAAAGATATGGATCCGAATGTGGATGTCAGCCGTTTTGGTGTTGTCCGCATGAATGAGGATTCCAGAATCGTTGAGTTTGAGGAGAAACCAATGGTTTCCCAGTCCAATACGATTTCTACAGGTATCTACATTGTCCGCAGAAGACAGCTCATTGAGATGTTAGAGCGGAGTGCTGATGAGGGAAGATGGGATTTTGTAACGGATATACTGATCCGTTACAAGAATATGAAGCGTATCTATGGTTATAAGATGAAAGAATACTGGAGCAATATTGCAACCGTAGATTCTTATTACCAGACCAATATGGACTTCTTAAAACCGGAAGTCAGAAATTACTTCTTTAAAGAAGAACCGGGAATTTTCTCAAAAGTGGATGATCTTCCACCGGCAAAATATAATGCAGGATCAGACGTGAAAAACAGCCTGATCGCGAGCGGATGTATTATCAACAGCAAGGTTGAAAATTCTATCTTATTTAAGAAGGTATTTGTCGGAAAAAATTGTGTGATCAAGAATTCCATTATTTTAAACGATGTTTATATTGGGGATAATACACACATTGAAAACTGTATCGTTGAGAGCCGTGATACATTGAAAGCCAACACATACTATTGTGGAGAGAATGGAATTAAGATCGTATCTGAGAACAATGAGAGATATGTATTATAGCCAGAATCACAGAGTTACTTACAGGGTGACAAAAACTTGCGTTAGATGAAGACCGAAAAGGGGGACTGAGACATCATGCAGATTACAGACGTTAGAATTAGAAAAGTTGAAAAAGAAGGCAAAATGAAAGCCGTAGTTTCTATTACCATAGATGAAGAATTTGTGGTACATGATATTAAGATCATTGAGGGAGAGAAGGGATTATTTATCGCGATGCCAAGCAGAAAGGCAGCAGACGGTGAATACCGTGATATCGCACATCCAATCAATTCCAATACAAGAGACCGCATTCAGAAACTGATCCTTGAGAAGTATCAGGAGACAATGGCTGCGGAAGAATAATAACTGCAGGTGAACGGGGCGCTATGGGGATAGCGGCCCGTTTTTTACAAAATTCATTTATCCGCTTGTAAAATCTAAAATCTTCTGTAAAATATAGGATGATACAATAAAAATAGGGAGAGTAAAAACCTCCCTATTTTCGCATGCATATAATAATAGAGAAAACAAAGGATAGAAAGGTATAGAAAAATGGAACAGTTAAAAGCAGTCATTCTGGCAGCAGGAAAAGGAACACGTATGAAATCTGATCTTCCAAAAGTGGTTCATACCATTGAGGGAAAATGCCTTGTAGATTATGCAATTGACGCGGCAGAGGGCGCTGGCGCAACAGACATCTGCCTTGTAGTAGGATATAAAAGTGAAGTAGTAAAAAGCAGTATCTCCCATAAAAATGTAAAATTTGCATTACAGGAAGAACAGTTAGGAACCGGTCATGCAGTAAAATGTGCCAGAGATTTCTTAGGTGAGGAGGGTCAGACATTGATCTTATTCGGAGATACACCGCTCATCACTGCAGAGACACTGAAACGTTTATCAGAGCATCATAAGAAAAATGGAAACACCGTGACCGTATTGTCAGCAATGGTTGATGATCCGACCGGCTACGGAAGAATCATCCGTGATGCAGACGGAAAATTCGTAAAGAGCGTGGAACATAAAGATGCATCACCGGAAGAATTAGAGTCTCACGAGATCAATTCCGGTATGTACATTTTTGACACAAAGGAATTGAAAGAAGCTTTGGATAAATTAACCCCAAACAATGCACAGGGCGAATATTATCTACCGGATACACTTACTATAATCAAAAACAAAGGCTTAAAAGTGGACGCATTTGCGCTCGAAGATCCGGAAGATATCACAGGTGTCAACGATCAGGAACAGCTTGCAGCAGCCGCTGCGGTGATCCGCGGACGACAGAACAAATAACTTGATTCAATAATAAACAGAAGGAGAACAGGAGATGTTTTTGATCGTAGGACTGGGCAATCCGACCAAACAGTACGAGAAGACGAGACACAATATCGGTTTTGATGTCATGGATGCGCTGGCAGAGAAATATAATATTAGTATCAGTGAAAACAAGCACAAAGCGCTTTGTGGAAAAGGCGTGATCGAAGGCATGAAAGTTGTTCTGGCGAAGCCACAGACATACATGAACTTAAGCGGCGAGAGCGTTGCAGAACTGATTAACTATTACAAATTAGATCCGGAATCTGAGCTGATCGTGATTTTTGATGACATCAGCTTAGAGCCGGGAAATATCCGCATCCGCAAAAAAGGAAGTGCGGGTGGGCATAATGGAATCAAAAACATTATTGCAATGACAGGCACGCAGAACTTCATGCGGATCAAAGTCGGTGTCGGAGAGAAGCCGAAGGGCTGGGATCTTGCAGACTATGTGCTTGGACGTTTCAGCACGGAAGACCGTGCAAAAGTCGAGGAAGCGATCGGACATGCAATGGATGCAGCCGTCCTGATGATGCAGGGTGAAGTCGACAAAGCAATGAACGATTATAACAGCAAAAAGCAGGAGTAAGCAAGCAGTATCAGCCGGGCAGAGAGGAGTACAGACAACGTGAAAACATTCACAGAACCCAAAGCGTTCACAGAACCCTTAAAAGAACTGCAGGGTTATGAAGAGTTAGAGCAGGCACTGAAAAAAACAACAGGAGTGATACAGGTCTCCGGTTGTATCGATGCCATAAAACCGCATATTGCATACAGTGTCAACAATGGTTCTGGAAACAGAATCATTGTTACTTTTCATGAGCAGAAAGCGAAGGAACTGTTAGAGGAATACCGTTTTTTTGATAAAAAAGCAGCTTATTATCCGGCAAAAGATATTCTTTTTTACCAGTCGGATATCCGTGGAAATGTTCTGACAGCGGAGCGTATCAATGCCTTGAAAATGATGGCAGAGGAAAAAGAATGTACCATTATAACTACATTTGACGGTCTGATGAATCCAATGCCAAGCCCGGAAAAGTTTATTCAGGCAGTAAAAAAAATCTCCGTGGGAGATACCGTCGAATTAAATGAGCTGACAAAACATCTTGTGGAGCTCGGATATGAGAAAAACTATCAGGCGGAGACAATGGGAGAATTTTCTGTGCGCGGTGGAATCATAGATATTTTTCCACTGACGGAGGAAAATCCATTCCGAATCGAACTGTGGGGAGATGAGGTGGACTCAATCCGTTCGTTTGATCCAGAGAGCCAGCGCTCCATTGAGAATCTGCAGGAAGTCTATATTTATCCGGCATGTGAACTGGTGCTGACGGAAGAAGAACGCCGGTCTGGTGTCGAGAAGATCAAGAAAGAAGCAAAAAAAGTTGCAGACAAGTTCCGCAAAGAGATGAAGACCGAGGAAGCCTGCCGGGTGCAGTCTATGGCGGATCAGATTGCCGAAGAAACAATGGAATATGGCATCTCAGCGGGACTGGATGCGTATCTTTCCTATTTCTGCGAGGAGCGGGTTTCCTTATTAGATTATCTGAAAAAAGAGGATTCCATTCTGTTTTTAGACGAGACAGTGCGGACCGTTGAGCGCGGACAGTCCACGGAAACGGAATTTTCCGAGAGCATGAAACAGCGTTTGGAAAAAGGATATATTCTCCCGGGGCAGATGCGTGAACTTTTTTCCTGCAAAGAGATACTGGCAAAGATCAATCAGATGCGCTGTGTCGCACTGGTCGCGCTTGATATGAAGTGCAATTCGTTGAACATCACAGAGCGTATGGCGATCGAGAGCCGCACGGTGAATCCGTATAACAACAGTTTTGAACTTCTGATCAAGGACTTAAAGCGTTATAAGAAAAACGGATACCGGATGATCCTGTTGTCGAGTTCGAGAACGAGAGCAAAACGTCTGGCAGAGGAACTGATGAATGAAGATCTTCCGGCATTTTATTCGGAAGATTTTGACCGGAATTTAAGCCCCGGCGAGATCATGACAGGCTATGGCAAGGTGAAAAAAGGCTATGAGTACCCGGCGGTGAAGTTTGTCGTCATTTCCGAGAGTGACATTTTCGGCTCCGAAAAAAAGAAAAAGAAACGCCACAGAATGTATGAGGGCGAGAAAATCGCCAGCTTTACAGACTTAAATATCGGCGATTATGTAGTGCATGAGAATCATGGACTTGGTATTTACCGCGGTATCGAGAAGATCGAAGTGGATAAGACGGTAAAAGATTATATCAAGATTGAATATGCCGGTGGTGGAAATCTTTATATCCTGGCGACGCAGTTGGAACTGATCCAGAAATATGCCGGTGCTGATGCGAAGAAACCAAAGTTAAATAAGCTTGGCGGTCAGGAATGGAATAAGACGAAAACAAAAGTCCGTGGCGCGGTCAAGGAGATCGCCGGAGATCTTGTGCGGCTGTATGCGGCAAGGCAGAGTGAGCGAGGTTTTGCTTACGGACCGGATACTGTATGGCAGCGGGAGTTTGAGGAGATGTTCCCGTTTGAGGAGACGGAAGATCAGGATCTTGCGATCGAGGCGACTAAAAAAGATATGGAAAGCACGAAGATCATGGATCGTCTGATTTGTGGGGATGTCGGCTATGGCAAGACAGAAATTGCTATCCGCGCAGCGTTTAAGGCGGTTCAGGACGGAAAGCAGGTGGCATTTTTAGTGCCGACCACTATTTTAGCGCAGCAGCATTACAATAATTTTGTGCAGCGAATGAAAGATTTTCCGGTGAATATTGATCTGCTCTGCCGTTTCCGGTCTGCGGGCGAACAGAAGAAAACATTAGAAAAACTGAAAAAAGGACAGGTGGATATCATCATAGGCACACACCGTCTTTTATCTAAAGATGTGGTGTTTAAAGATCTCGGACTTTTGATGATCGACGAGGAACAGCGCTTTGGTGTTACCCACAAAGAAAAAATCAAACAGTTAAAAAATAATATTGACGTTCTCACACTGACCGCGACGCCAATTCCGCGGACACTGCACATGAGCCTGATCGGAATCCGTGATATGAGCGTGTTAGAGGAACCGCCAATGGATCGTATCCCAATCCAGACCTATGTTATGGAATACAACGAGGAACTTGTGCGGGAAGCCATTTCCAGGGAACTTGCAAGGGGCGGACAGGCGTATTATGTGTACAATCGAGTAAAAGAGATCGCAGATGTCGCAACAAAAATCGCAGAGCTTGTTCCGGAGGCAAACGTTGCTTATGCGCATGGTCAGATGAAAGAGACGGAACTCGAAAACATCATGTATAAGTTTATCAACGGCGAGATCGATGTGCTTGTGTCAACAACGATCATTGAGACAGGACTTGATATTTCCAATGTCAATACCATGATCATTCATGATGCGGACAATATGGGATTGTCGCAGTTGTATCAGCTCCGTGGGCGTGTGGGACGTTCGAACCGCACAGCGTATGCGTTTTTAATGTATAAGCGGGATAAAATGTTAAAAGAAGTGGCAGAAAAACGTCTGGCGGCGATCAAGGAGTACACCGAGCTTGGCAGTGGATTTAAAATCGCCATGCGTGACCTTGAGATCCGTGGAGCCGGAAACCTGCTTGGCGCGGAACAGCACGGACATATGGAGGCGGTCGGATATGATCTGTACTGCAAGATGTTAAACGAGGCTGTCAAAGAGGCAAAAGGCATGAAGCAGGAAGAAAACTTCGACACCACGATCGACATTGACATTGACGCCTACATTCCAATGGGATATATCGCAAATGAAATGCAGAAACTCGATATTTACAAACGTATCGCAGATATCCAGACGGAAGAAGAGACGGAGGAAATGTTAGAGGAACTGATCGACCGTTTCGGAGAACCGCCGAAACCGGTAGAAAACCTGCTCTACATTGCAAAAATAAAATCACTTGCGCATGAGGTTTACCTGACAGAAATTTCACAGAAAGCCGACACGGTGAAATTTACACTCTATGAGAAGGCGAAACTGGATGTGGCAAAAATACCGGAATTTGTAGCTTCTTACGGCAATAACCTGAAATTTGTCATGGACGCAAAAGCACCGTATTTTACCTATTTTTTCAAGAAAAATTCCAGAGAAAAAAATGTGGATGTAAGAGTTGTGATCGACGCTTTCTTGAGTGGCATGCGGGAAACTCTGTGAAAAAAGGGTGAAAAATCTTGCGGCAGCAGTCAAAAAGCACTATAATAGGAAAAGCGACTATCCATGTATCAAAATTCGTTTGGATAGATTAGGAGGAATTATGGTTACAAAGAAATTTACAACGTTGCTGGTAAGCGGTGTCTTGGCAGCATCTATGTTAGTGGGATGCGGCGGTATCAATAAAAATGAAACAGTCGCAACCTTAGATGGACAGGAGATCAAATTAGGAGTTGCTAATTTTGCAGCACGTCTGCAGCAGGCAGAGGCAGATGATTTTTACAGATCTTATTTTGGAGATGAGGTCTGGACTTCTGATCTTTATGGAAACGGTACTACGATGGAAGAGTCCACAAAGAGCAATGTCATCGGAATGATCGAGAACTTATATGTACTGCAGAATCATATGGCAGATTATGATGTGACATTAACAGATGAGGAGACTGCAAAAATTGCAGATACCGCTGCACAGTTTATGGCAGATAATGATGAAAAGGCGATCAATGCACTCGGCGCAACGGAGGACATTGTGAATGAATACCTTACATTAGTAACCATTCAGAGCAAAATGCGTACAGCGATCATCGCGGATGCAGATACGAATGTCAGTGACGCGGACGCCAACACAAGTGCATATAGTTATGTTAATGTATCGAAAACCAGTTATAAAGATGCAGAAGGAAACACGCAGGAATATACAGATGACGAGAAAGCAGAACTTGCAGATACAGTTCAGAAATTCCACGATGCAGCAGCAGACACGACACTTGATACAGCCGCAGATGAGTATGGATATACGGTGAGTACAGGTACGTTTTCATCAGATAATACCACATTGGATGAAGAAGTGCTTACTGCATTAGAGGGACTTAAGAACGAAGGAGACCTTTCTGACGTCGTAGAGACAGACAATTATTACTATGTACTTCGTCTGGATGAGATCACAGATGCAGATGCGACAGAGCAGCACAGACAGGAGATCATCAGCCAGCGCCAGAGTGACTTATATAATGAAGTGTTACAGGGCTGGAAAGATGATGCAGAGTGGGTATTAAATGAAAAAGTATGGGAAAAAGTTACATTTGATAACTTGTTCACAACAACGGTAGAATCCACAGAGGCAGCAGAAGATAACACAGCAGCAGACAATGCAGTGACAGAGAATACTGAGTCAGTGGATGGCACAGAATCTGTTCAGTAAAAATACAGACATGCAGGATAATCAGGGAATCATATCGGTTCAATGGTTATCCTGTTTTTTCTTGTGAAATGCTGGCGTTTATGTTATCCTAAAAAATAAGGCGAAGACCCGCGCGTTTGTATGCCAAACACGCAATGCCGATAAAATAAGCATTTTACATAAACAGTAAGAGGAATCCGAAACAATGAAAAAAGACAATATCGTACTGATCGGAATGCCTGGCGTAGGAAAAAGCACTGTGGGTGTCATTCTTGCGAAGGTATTGGGATATGAATTTATAGATGCAGACCTTGTGATCCAGAAGGAAGAAGGCAAACTGTTAAAAGAGATTATTGAAGAAGTAGGAACAGACGGTTTCATCGAGGTGGAAAACCGTGTGAACAGCTCGCTTATGGTGGAACATTCGATCATTGCCACAGGCGGAAGCGTTGTTTACGGCAAAGAGGCAATGGAGCATTTAAGAAGTATCGGAACGGTGATCTATTTACAGCTTCCGTATGAAGAACTGGATAAGAGATTAAGCGACATCAAGGGGCGCGGTGTTGTTTTAAGAGACGGACAGACTTTAAAAGATCTGTATGAGGAGCGTGTTCCGTTATATGAAAAATATGCGGATGTCGTTGTAAATGAATACGGTCTGAATGTGGAGCAGACCATTGATAAAATTTTAAGTTTGAGGAATGAAGCAAAATGCAAAAAATAAAGTTGACGAAAAAAGTTATCATAGAACTGCTCGTGATAGCGGGTCTATTTTTGGTCTTATTGTTTTTTGCGGTTTCACAAAAGATAACAATCGGACAGAAATATCAGCAGGTTTATTTTAATGGTGAATTAATTGGAAATGTTGCGGTACACGTAGATGTAGATAAAGCAGTACATGAAGTGAGGCGCGAACTTGCGGCAGAGAGCGCAGATCCTGTGTGCATGGATTATGAATATTCTTCCAGCAAAGCCAATGATTGGTTTACCCCACTATTCACAGAAGATGCATTAAAAGAAGCCTTAAAGGAAAAAATGAGAGTATCAGAAATTGAAACGCAGGTGAGAGCCTATACGGTGGCAATCGAAGGCTATCGCGGCAATTTCAAAAGTATGGACGAAGTGACAGAATTTTTAAATACAGTCAAAAATGAGGCTGACACAGAGGGACAGTTTACAACACAGGTTTCGAAAGAAGAAGGACATATAAGCGGTATCTACAGTGCGCAGTTAGTGACGGTTGATCCAAAAGAGGACACAGAAGTGATCCCGGAGGAAACATTGGCAGATCAGGTGTCCGGTGGTGTAAATGGTGCTTTTACTTACCAGCTGGAATATGCCATGGCAAATCCAAAAGACGACAGTTACGAGACCGGAACACTGGATATAGAATTTATAGAGAGTGTAGAAGTATACGAAAAATATATTGCCGAGGATGCACTGTCGGATGTGGAAACACAGGTAGAGGAAGTAACAAAAGAAAAAGAAACGAATAAAATATATGTAGTAGAGAGTGGTGATGTACTTTCTGTGATCGCCATGGATCATGATACAACTGTAGCGAATATCATGACGTTAAATGGATTTGACAATGCAGATGTAAGAATCTACCCGGGACAGGAAATCATCATTGCAGTACCGGAACCGGACTTAAGCCTTCGTATCAAAAAGGGTGAGGTTTACGAGGAAGATTACAACGCAGAACCGACCATTATTAAAAATGACGAATGGTATACGACAAAGCAGGTGGTACATCAGGAAGGTACGACCGGACACAGAGAGCGCAACGATATCGTTACCTATGAAAATGGAATCGAAGTAGCAAGAGAGCTTGCACATCAGACCATTATGGTAGAATCAACACCAGCAATCATTGAGCAGGGAACGATCACACCGCCAACGTATATCAAACCTTTGGCAGGCGGACATTTTACATCTGGTTTCGGACGCCGCTGGGGAAGAATGCACAAAGGTGTTGACTGGGGCTGCCCGGTAGGAACAACTGTTTACGCATCCAGCGCAGGAACCGTTGTAAGTGCCGGTTACAGCAAAGGATATGGTAACAATGTTGTCATCAGTCATCCGGATGGCAGAATGACACGCTATGCCCACAACAGTAAGTTACTGGTATCAGCAGGACAGTGGGTAGAACAGGGACAGAGCATTGCACTGAGCGGAAGCACAGGAAGATCGACAGGACCACATGTTCATTTCGAGATATACATCAATGGAGTTGCGGTAAATCCATTGAATTATATTGGTCAGTAATGTTATAATCAGAAAAAGAACCGCTTGACAAAAAGATACAATGGTTACTATAATAATGTGTTTGTATGCAACCATTCGATAAGTCTGTAAGTTGATGGCAGGCGGGACGAAAATGTTCATAGAGGTGTAATATGGAACAGTATGTGATTAAAGGTGGAAATCCTTTGGTTGGAGAAGTTGAGATTGGCGGAGCGAAAAATGCGGCACTGGCAATCCTTTCTGCAGCAGTAATGACGGATGAAACTGTTACGATAGAGAATCTCCCAAATGTGAGAGATATAAATGTATTATTAAATGCAATCCAGGAGATTGGAGCAAAAGTAGACCGGATTGACGCTCATACCGTTAAGATCAACGGATCTTTTATCCGTGATTTTAATGTTGACAATGAGTATATCAGAAAAATCAGAGCATCTTATTATCTGATCGGTGCTTTGTTAGGAAAATATAAAAGAGCAGAGGTGGCACTTCCGGGTGGATGTAATATCGGAAGCCGCCCGATTGACCTGCATTTAAAGGGATTCAGTGCATTAGGTGCGCATGTGGATATCAAGCATGGACTTGTCCTTGCATCCGCAGAAAAACTGACCGGAACCCATATTTATCTGGATAAAGTATCGGTCGGAGCAACCATTAATATTATGATGGCAGCTTCCATGGCAGAGGGAAAGACCATTATTGAAAATGCAGCAAAAGAACCACATGTGGTTGATGTTGCGAATTTCCTGAACAGCATGGGTGCACAGATCCGTGGTGCAGGAACCGACGTTATCAGGATCGTAGGTGTGGAAAAACTCCATAAGACCGAGTATTCCATTATCCCGGATCAGATTGAAGCAGGAACCTTTATGTTTGCGGCAGCCGCAACCAAAGGGGATGTTACAGTAAAGAATGTAATTCCAAAGCATTTAGAGGCAACCACAGCAAAACTTTTGGAAATCGGCTGTGAGGTGGAAGAATTTGACGATGCAGTGCGTGTTGTTGCGTCCAAACCGCTTCATCATACACAGGTGACAACACTTCCATATCCTGGTTTCCCGACAGATATGCAGCCACAGATGGCAGTTGTTCTTGGAATTTCCGAGGGAACAAGCACGGTTACTGAGAGCATTTTTGAGAACCGTTTCAAATATGTAGACGAATTGACACGTATGGGTGCCAATATTAAAGTAGAGAGCAATATTGCAATCATCAATGGAACTGAAAAATACACCGGAGCAAGAGTGAACGCACCGGATCTTCGTGCGGGCGCAGCACTTGTCATTGCAGGTCTTGCAGCAGAAGGTATTACAGTTGTAGATGATATTTACTATATTGAACGTGGATATGAAGAATTTGAATCCAAGCTGGCTTCTTTGGGTGCGGTGATCGAAAAAGTGAGCACGGAAAAAGAAATCCAGAAATTCACGCTTAAGGTTTCTTAAACCGGAGGCTGACTAGGTAATGTAGGCAGATTTTATGGCTGCGTTATAGGCTATGAAGGGCAGATATAAGAGTCCATACACAAGTCAAATTATTAGTGTATATAAAAGAAAATCGTACAAACGAAATATGATGTTCCTGTTCGCAGAGCTCACAAAGGAAATCATATTTGTTTGTACGATTTTTCTTTTTCTCTATGCTGTGACTGACTTGTGCATGTACTCTTATATCTGCCCTGCTTTACGTTATGAATGTAGCTCAAAATCTGCCTGATTTGCTGAAATATCCGGCTAACTTTCCACATTTTACAGGCATTCCTGTCTGTTCATTAGTGAAATGATATGTGAAAGGCTGGTGGGAAGCCAGAGGATATTTTAATATAAGAAAATCTTAATAATTTCTTGTTAATTTCTTATGCAAGTATTTGAAAACTTGTATGAGAAATTTGTTATATTAAACTTAAACAATATAGATGTAAGGAGTTGAAAAGTATGTCTGAAAAGATATTGATTATAGATGACGAGCAGGATATAGCGGACTTATTGGAAGTCTATTTAAAAAATGAAAATTACACAGTTTATAAATACTATTGTGCTAAGGATGCCATGCCATGTATCGAAAATGGCGATATTGATCTCGCTATTTTGGATATTATGCTTCCAGATATGGATGGTTTTTCAATTTGTCAGCTTATACGCCAAAAATACACTTATCCGATTATCATGCTGACTGCTAAAATTGAGGAAACAGACAAAATTACCGGTCTGACATTGGGAGCTGATGATTATGTAACAAAACCATTTCGACCACTTGAAGTGGTTGCCAGAGTAAAAGCACAACTGAGACGTTATAAAAGGTACGCACTTGAGACGATTCCTGAAAAAGTTTCCTCAACGCTTTCATACAATAAATTAAGTCTGAATGTGCAGACTCATGAATGTTTGTTAGAGGGAGAAACTATTTCATTAACGCCTACGGAGTTTTCTATCCTGCATGTTCTTTTAGCGAGTGCCGGAAAAGTTGTAAGCATTGAGGAATTGTTTCATTTAGTATGGAAAGATGAATATTACTCTAAAAACAGCAGTACAATTACCGTACATATCCGGCATCTGCGTGAAAAATTAAATGATACTTCCGACACACCACAATATATTAAAACGGTTTGGGGTATTGGTTATAAAATTTAGAAAAAAGGAGACTGACAATGAAGAAAAATTCAAAATTTCTGATACTTATTCTATTTTTAATTTATCTGGTACTCTTGGTCTGGATCATACTGTTCAAATTGCAATTCTCAATCAACGATTTGGACAAGATAAGAAGTGTGAACTTCATGCCATTTTACTATGATAAGGAAATTGGAGAATCATTTCACTTAAAAGAGGTTCTTGAAAATGTTTTAATTTTCATGCCTATGGGCATCTATCTTCAAATGCTCTTGTCAAAATCAAACTACTATAAAAAACTGATGATAATTGTTGGAACAAGTTTACTATTGGAAACAGCGCAATATGTTTTAGCAATTGGTGTATCAGATATTACTGATATACTTACAAATACAGCAGGAGGTCTTTCAGGTCTGATTTTATATTCTATGATTGCTCATTTACTTGGAAAAAAAGAAAAAACAAATAGACTGTTTTCGATTTTGGGACTCATTGTAAGTGTTATTGTGGTTGGAATGCTTGGATTTATCCTGTTTGCAAATCAGTAGGAGGTACAATTTTTATGTCGGACAAAAAAAATACAACCGAAAAACATCTTAGAGTATGTCTGTTCCTATCGTTGCTGATTTATGCTGTTGCAGGATATATTATGACGCTCCTGTTGGATTATATTTTTTCAAAATTCAACAACGGTATTCTGGCATGGTTCTACTTGCGGATAGATGTTTTTTTCATACTCTATTTGGTGATTGGCTTTGTATATATCTTCGAATATTATTGGAAAAAGCCATGGAAATATCTGGATGAAGTGATTACAGCAACCACAACCGTTTATGAGCAAAATGATCATTCTGTAATTTTATCTGAACCGCTGAAAGAATTAGAGGAGCAGCTAAATCAAATAAAAATGTCTATACTGTTAAGTAAGCAGACCGCAAAACAGGCTGAGCAAAAGAAAAATGAAATTGTCATGTATCTGGCACATGATATACGAACCCCTTTGACAACTGTAATTGGTTATTTGAGTTTGCTCCATGAAGCACCTGATATGCCAAATCAGCAAAAGGAAAAGTATGTAAAGGTTGCGTTGGATAAGGCAGAACGTCTCGAAAAGCTCATCAATGAACTTTTTGAAATCACAAAGTATAATACTCACACGGTCGTTATCCAAAAAGAGCATGTGGATTTACACTGCTTGATTGCACAGGTAATTGATGAAATATATCCAACACTCTCCGCAAATGGTAATACAGCAGTATTTACCTCGGAAGATGATTTAACTGTCGAGGCTGATCCCGAAAAAATGGCAAGGGTTTTCAGCAACCTTTTGCGAAATGCTGCTGCATACAGTTACCCCAAAACAGAAATTCATATATTTGCTAAAAGATTCCTACATGAAGTTCAGATTACTTTTGAAAATCATGGAAAAACAATTCCATCAGAGCAGATAAAGAGTATATTCGAGAAATTCAATCGTTTGGATGAAGCAAGACTTTCCAACACCGGCGGTGCGGGACTTGGACTTTCCATTGCAGAAGAAATTATACATTTACATGGGGGAACGATTACTGCATCCAGTAAAAACGAAATGATAGATTTTGTAATCACATTGCCTACATTCTCTTAGGAAAAATAGAACATACTCTTAGTGATTACTTAGGAAATTAAATGTAAATTAAAGAAAAATCGTACAAACAAATAGGATTTCCTTTGTGAGCTTTGCGAACAGGAACATCATATTTCGTTTGTGCGATTTTTCTTTATAATAACCAATAATATTGACTTGTGTGTGGATTCTTATATCTGTCCTTCACTACCTATAACGTAGCCATAAAATCTGCCTACATTACCCAGTTCAACTCCGGTTTACAACACCGACTGGATATGCAGATCCGGCTGTGTCGACAGATCCAGACAGCTTCCGTCCATTAACTGGATGATCGGTTTCGATAAGCGGTTTTTATTTAACATGACAATATTTGCTACACGTCCGTCATTGAGCAGCACACGGTTATTCTGATAAGTGCTTGCAATGTGTGACAAAAATGTCAGAATAAACTTCGGATTGTACTTGGAAAGACCATCATGTTCAAAATTGTTAATTACCTGGAAGACACAGAGCGGTGCGCGGTAAGAGCGCGCAGCGGTCATGGCATCGTATACATCTGCGATGGAAACGATTGCCGCATATTCATCAATATCGGATTGAGACAAACCAGTTGGATAACCGCTGCCGTCACTTCTCTCGTGATGGCAGAGAACTGCTTTTTTCACGTGAGAGTCTAATGGGAGTGATTTTAATATGTCATAACCGAATTTTGGATGCTGTTTTACAAGGGCGAACTCCTCGTCGGTATACTTTCCGGGTTTATTTAAAATCTCGTTTGGAATCTTTAACTTGCCGATATCATGTAAAGCACCGGCAAGCGTTAATGTATCCAATTCTTCTGGTGAGAACTTTAACCAGCGTCCAAGTCTGCGGCTGATCAGTGAAACATTCAGCGAATGAGCGTAAACAGAGTCCTCCACGGAACGCATATTGTGGAGCATATCAAAAAGCTCTAAGGATGTTTTGCAGGAATAATATAATTCCCTGGTGTCAGATAAAAGCTGCTCGTAGTCCAGTGGCTTATTGTGGAACACACAGTCCTCAAGAACAGTGCGGTAGGTGGCGATCACCTTAGAATAAGAAATCTGGAAGTCCTGAAACTCTTTGGAACGGACAACCTTCTGTGAATAGGAAGGAGCCTGAGCTTCCGGTTTTACAATTTGAGGAGGAACTTCGACCTTTTCCTCTTTTTTCTCAGTAACCACAGGATCATCAGTGATCATAACCTGTGAAATTACATAAAATTTGATACGGGAAATGAGACGGTCTGTGAGAGGAACTCCATTTTCAACGATCAGCTGACCGCCTCTGGTGCGAACTTCTCCAGCAGTCACCATTCCTGGTACTAATTCATCTGTTGGATAATATTTTGTCATTTGCATACCCCAATCTATACATTTCTATAAAAATAGTATATGTTTGCAGAAAATGAAAGTCAACAGTAACTATATACATTCGGGCAGGTTTGTATATCGTTTTGAAAAAGTCCTTGACAGAGAAGCGGTTAGAGAGTATCTTAGAGCAAGTGAGATTGATACGGCTATTCGTTCAGTCCACAGAGCAGATTTGAAAATTCAATATTGTGTCAAAGTAATTAGAATGTAATTACATAAAATTTTCTTATTCAGAGTGATGGAGATACATAGGATCTATGAAGTCACGGCAACCCCTCTACGGAAGGTGCCTACCTGAGCGAGCAAATTAGTTGGATCGAAGATCCAAGACTATATTTAATAGTTCGAACAATAAGAGGATTTGATAATCTGATGATTTATTAACTCCGCTTGTTCGAGACAGCGGAGCTTTTTTTATGGAAAAATTGCAATGAGATGTTTCTGTAAAGTAAAAACGCTTCGTTGGGATGCGGGAGTACGCAGACAGATTGAACATGGCGGAATACACTATGATAACGGGAAATTTCCCACCACAAGAAGAAAGGAACGAACAAATGGAAAAATTATTATTCACATCCGAGTCCGTTACAGAAGGACATCCGGACAAAATGTGCGATGCAATCTCTGATGCAATCCTTGATGCATGCATGGAACAGGATCCAATGAGCCGTGTAGCCTGTGAGACTGCAAGCTGTACAGGATTTGTACTTGTAACAGGAGAGATTACAACAAAAGCACAGTTAGATATCCCTTCAATCGTTCGTAAAACAGTAAACGAGATCGGATATAACGATGCAAAAACAGGTTTTGACGGACATACATGCGCAGTTATGGTAGCACTCGACCAGCAGTCTCCGGATATTGCTATGGGTGTTGATAAAGCATTAGAAGCAAAAGAAAACAAAATGTCTGACGAGCAGTTAGAGGCAATTGGTGCCGGCGATCAGGGTATGATGTTTGGTTATGCAACAAACGAAACACCAGAGTTAATGCCGTATCCAATTTCTCTTGCACATAAATTAGCTTTACAGCTTACAAAAGTCCGCAAAGACGGTACATTAAAATATTTAAGACCAGACGGAAAAACACAGGTTTCCGTAGAGTATGATGAGAACGGCAAGCCAAAGAGATTAGAGGCTGTTGTATTATCTACCCAGCATGATGAGGATGTGACACAGGAGCAGATCCATGAGGATATCAAAAAATATGTATTTGATCCAATCCTTCCAATAGAGTTAGTAGATGCAGAGACAAAATTCTTCATCAACCCAACAGGACGTTTTGTAATTGGTGGACCACACGGAGACGCAGGTCTTACCGGACGTAAGATTATCGTAGATACCTACGGTGGATATGCCCGTCACGGCGGCGGAGCTTTCTCCGGAAAAGACTGTACAAAAGTTGACCGTTCCGCAGCTTACGCAGCACGTTACGTTGCAAAGAATATCGTAGCAGCAGGACTTGCAGAAAAATGTGAGATCCAGCTTTCTTATGCAATCGGTGTTGCACAGCCTACATCCATTATGGTAGACACCTTTGGAACAGGAAAACTTTCTGATGAAAAACTGGTCGAGATCGTTCGCGAGAACTTTGATCTCCGTCCGGCAGGAATCATCAAGATGCTTGACTTAAGAAGACCAATCTACCGTGGAACAGCAGCTTACGGACATTTCGGACGTACAGACTTAAATCTTCCTTGGGAAGCTACAGACAAAGCAGAGGTATTAAAAAAATATTTATAATCGGTATTTTGCAGGTTAATTTATGAAAAGTTTAGAATCTTTTTCGGAAAATGTCATAGGATTTCAGACGGTTCATGCTATAATAGGTCATAGGGTTTGTCCCTGTGGCCTATTTTTGCGATATAATGTACGCGAAGGCAAAAGTGAGCATGCGATATATCATGGACACGTATGTTTGCATGCCGTGGACATGATATATGCATGTGAACGCGCCCGCGAGTCAGGAAAACCGTAGGTTTTTCTGACTTTTGCCGGAGCATATTTTGCACATGATATAATGGGCAAAAAGATAGAAAACCGTTTTCATAGAAGGAAAGCATATGAAGTTTAAGAATAAAATTATTATTTCATTCTGCATCATTATTTTTGTGCCGATTTTCCTCGCAATGCTGGTTTTGTTCAGTATGCAGCATATCCAGATGAAGGCAATCGAGCAGACTTATGGTGTGGAAGGGGAAGGATACAGCTATTTTTCTAATTCGGTGCAGCTTTTGAGCAGGTTCACGCGGGAGATTTATCAGGAACTTCACCAGGTGTCGGACAATCAGCCTGAGAAGTTACAGGATGAAGCGTATCTTGAAAAAGTAAACCAGCAGTTGGAGGAAAAAGCATCTTATCTCATTGTCCGGAAGGGACAGGAACTGGTATATATAGGAAAAAGTGCAGGAACATCGCTTTTGACGGAGCTTCCGGAATATGGAAGCGCGGATAACAATGCAGATTCCGGTACTTATATGGATGGCGACGAGCAGGCACTGGTAAAACAGATTGATTTTATCTATCCGGATGGTACACCGGGAAGCATTTTCATCGTGACCAGGTTAGAAGAAATGGTTCCGGAACTGAAAAGTCTTCTGATCGATATTATGGTTTCCATTGTGCTGATTCTTGTGCTGACGGCGTGCATGCTGACGGTCTGGATTTACACAAGTCTGATCAATCCGATAAAAAAACTGCAGACTGCGGCGCAGAATATCAAAGAGGGAAATCTTGATTTTACGATAGAGACAGAGAGCAAGGATGAGATCGGCGAACTTTGTACCAGTTTTGAGGAAATGCGGCAGAGGTTGAAAGACAATGCCGAAGAGAAAATCAATAGCGAGAAAGAAAATAAAATGTTGATCAGCAATATCGCGCACGATCTGAAAACGCCGATCACTGCGGTAAAAGGATATGCGGAAGGATTGATGGACGGTGTTGCGGATACCCCGGAAAAACGGGATAAGTATATCCGAACAATTTATAATAAAGCAAATGAGATGGATACGCTTATCAATGAGCTGACGCTCTATGCGAAGATCGATACGAACCGTATACCATACAATTTTGCCAAAATCAATGTGGGTGAATACTTCAATGACTGCATTGAGGAGATCGGACTGGATCTTGAGTCAAAAAATATCGGACTGGCATACTTTAATTATACAGATGGATCGACACAGATCATTGCGGATCCGGAACAGCTTCGCAGAGTGATCCACAATATTATTGGAAATTCCATTAAATATCTGGACAAGCAGAGAGGGCTTATCAACATCCGTATCAAGGATGTTGGCGATTTTATCCAGGTGGAGATCGAGGATAACGGCAGGGGGATTGCAGCAGCGGATCTGCCATACATTTTTGACCGTTTCTACCGTACGGATGCTTCGAGAAATTCTGCAACCGGAGGCAGCGGAATCGGATTGTCAATTGTGAAAAAAATTATTGAAGACCATGGTGGAAAAATCTGGGCGACCAGCAAGGAGTCCATCGGAACCGTTATGTATTTTGTGATCAGAAAATATCAGGAGGTGCCAAATGAGCAGAGTATTAATAGTTGAAGATGAAGAAGCAATCGCAGATCTTGAAAAAGATTATCTGGAATTGAGCGGATTTACCGTAGAGATTGAGAATAACGGAACAGCAGGATTGAAAAGAGCATTGTCCGAGGAATTTGACATGTTCATTTTAGATCTTATGCTTCCGGGAACGGATGGATTTGAAATCTGCAAAAAGATCCGTGAGGAGAAAAATACACCAATTCTTATGGTTTCAGCCAAAAAAGATGATATTGACAAGATTCGTGGACTTGGACTTGGCGCGGACGATTACATCACAAAACCATTTTCTCCAAGTGAGCTGGTAGCGAGGGTGAAAGCACATCTCGCCAGATATGAGCGCCTGATCGGAAGCAGTGAGGCGAAAAATGATATCATTGAGATCCGTGGTATCCGCATTGACAAGACAGCACGCCGTGTCTGGGTGAACGACGAGGAAAAACAGTTTACAACAAAAGAATTTGATCTTCTTACCTTTTTGGCAGAGAATCCAAACCATGTGTTCACCAAAGAAGAATTGTTCCGGGAAATCTGGGATATGGAATCCGTCGGAGATATTGCAACAGTTACCGTGCATATCAAGAAGATCCGCGAAAAGATCGAGATGAATACCAACAAACCGCAGTATATAGAAACAATCTGGGGGGTTGGGTACAGATTTAAGCTGTAGCAGAGAGGAATAACATATAGTATATGGATAAACCTGAGATAATTATTTATAAAACAGAAGATGGTGGGTTAGAGCAACAATCAACAATGAGAAAAATCGGAAATTCCGAATTTTCTACCAAACCTACAAACTATTATAATCTGGATATGGTTATTTCGGTGGGGTATACTTTAAAGAACTTCTTGAAAGAATTCGTGATATTCGAGCTTCTGAAAAAGTTTTTTATAGACAAGTTCTTGAAATATATGCGACAAGTATAGATTATGATTCCAAGGCAGAAGAATCTATCGCATTTTTTAAAAAGTACAAAATAAAATTCATTATGCAGTTTCAGGAGAAACGGCTGCGGAGGTTATCCATAATAGAGCAGATGCCGAACGTGAAATACCAATGACTATGACCGACTGGTCAAATCATTTGGATGGAATACTTACATCCACGGGTGAAAAATTATTGAAAGGAAATGGAACAGTTTCTCATTTACAGGCTATGAAAAAAGCAGAGGATGAATATAAGAAGTATAAAGCAAGAACAATTAGTGATGTTGAGAATGATTATCTTAATAGTATTGAGATGATAGAATCAAAGTGTAAAAAAAAATGACAGGTATATAACAAGAAGCAATGTGTTTTACGGCACATTGCTTCTTGTTTTATAAAGGCTTTCTAGCTTTGATTTTCGTAAATTCTATGATTTCTTTCTTATCTTCATCAGATATCTTATCAAAATAAAAAAGTAATTCCCGTTCTAAATTCGTGTTAAACATATATTTTTTCTTGTTCGAGGGATCATTAAAAAAAGCAAGAAATTCTGATAAATCGGTGCTTGCCTGTGTTGGCGCAGGTGCATCGTAAGATTCCTCCCTGTCAATATCGATTGTCAGATGAAGCAGATCATCAACAGAAATATTATAAAGTCCTGCTAATTTATAAAAAACTTCGGCGTCCGGTGTCCGTTTGCCGGTTTCGTAATGGCTGTATGTCTGGCGTACAACGCCCAATACCTCCGCAACATAATCCTGCGTGTAATTATTGACTTTGCGTAATTCTTTTAACTTCTGTGGAAGTAATTTGTTCTTCATATAAATACCACCTTTGCTCTTAGTATATTTTTTGTTGGTGCCTTGGATGTAGCAAGGTGTAGCATATCAGACAACAAAAGTTAAAATGTTAACACTAATCTACACTACAATTGTAACAATCTGTTGCGAAAAAAATAGAATCATTATGGATTATTTACAAAATATCAACATTTATGCATATGGAAAATGGATTGTTTATTGTTAAAAAGTAACAAAGTGTAGCAAAATTTAAAAATAGATGTTAACAAACTGTAGCGAAAAGACGATATAAATGATACAAGACGTAGCAAATGGAATTGCGATGAAAAACAAGGAGGCTAAAATCCTCTCCTCACCATTAGGTTCGGATTTTTCCTTCGGAAAAACATGGAGGATTTATGTTAAAGATTTCACTGAAACAAGGTCAGTATGTAAATATCGGAGATAACATCCGCGTAGTTTATGTGGGCGGAACTGGAAATCACGGACGGCTGATGATCGATGCTCCAAAGGATGTCAGGATTGCAAGGAGTACCGTAGAACAAAATCCGGAGCGCAGGAAAGATACGTATTATCCGGAACCTGCGATCTCAAAAGAAGCACAGGATGAGATCAAGAAAATCTTATGGAATGAGCGCATGAAAGCGGAAACAAAAAAAGATGCAGAAAGAATGAAACACTAAGTTCATTTAAAACATCACACAATCATCTGGTAATAGACAGGGCACAACCCGGGACGCTCTGTTTGTTATAAATAATGCCGGAAAAGGAAGTCCGGCCAAAAAACATAATAGCTCATCAAAAGGATGAGACAAGGAGGATTATATTATGGTAGTACAACACAATTTACAGGCAATGAACGCTAACAGAATGTTAAATGTAACAACAGGACAGCAGGCAAAGTCCACAGAGAAGTTATCTTCTGGTTACAGAATCAACCGTGCAGCAGATGACGCAGCAGGATTAACAATTTCTGAAAAAATGAGAAAACAGATCAAAGGTCTGGATCAGGCTTCCACAAACGCACAGGACGGTGTATCCGCAGTTCAGACAGCAGAGGGTGCTTTGACAGAAGTTCACTCTATGTTGCAGAGAATGAATGAGTTAGCAGTTCAGTCTGCAAATGGAACCAATGCACAGTCAGATCGTCAGGCGATTCAGGATGAGATAGATCAGCTTGCAACAGAAATTGATCGTGTATCAGAAACAACAAAGTTCAATGAGATTTATCTGTTAAAGGGTGATACAAAGACTGCAAGTAAGGCTTCCTTCATGAAGAGTACGTATGCAATGGCTACAGACTTGTTTGCAAAAGGTGGAAAAAATAAACTTACCGAAGCCCAGCTTAAAGAAGAATTAGCAAAGGGAAATAAGGTATATACAAAGGCAGAAACTAATGCTGGAGATCAGACAGATGCTGATATAGCAGAAGCTGGAAAAGATTATGCGTATGCAACAAAATTATACGACGTAAATGGAAAAGAAGTTTCAGCAGAGCAGATAGCTAATTCAAAAAATGCAGATGGAACAGCAGCAACTAATTATTATGTTAATGATAAAGGTGCAGTTGCAAACGCTATTACGATTAAAGCAGGAGATGCTAAAACAAAAAACATTGAACAGTTTGACGTAAATGGTGAGCTTTCCTTTAACCTTCACGTTGGAGCAGATTCAGCAGCAGATAATAAGATTGCAGTCAACATTAAATCCATGAGTGCAGCAGGAATTGGCGTGAAAGGTCTTAAAGTTGACACAGAAGATGATGCTACAGCAGCAATTGACCGTATTGCAGAGGCAGTAGCAAAAGTTTCTTCCCAGCGTTCCGCTCTCGGTGCTGTTCAGAACAGATTAGAGCATACCATCGACAACTTAGACAACGTTGTAGAGAACACAACAGCAGCAGAATCCCGTATCCGTGATACAGATATGGCTGAAGAGATGGTTAACTACAGCAAGAACAACATTCTTGCACAGGCAGGTCAGTCTATGCTTGCACAGGCTAATCAGTCTACTCAGGGTGTACTCTCTCTGTTACAGTAATTTGTGTAAAATTGTACAAAAAAGAAGCTCGCAGTTTTTGCGGGCTTCTTTTACTAAGCTATTGCTGTAGCTTTTTTTAATTCATCGATTGACAGACCAGTAGCACGAGAAATATTCTCTAAAGACAGTAGGTTAAGTTCCAATAGATGACGTGCAGTATTAAGGACGCCTTTTTGAATTCCACTTTTTTCGCCAGCTTCAACGCCAGCTTCATACTCCGCTTTCCGAAGTTTCTTTTCTTCTTCTTCCTTGTCATACTCAAATATACTCATACTGATAACCTCCGCGCGGTTCTTTCGAAGAAAATCCGCAAGAATATTTTCTTTGATACATTCATCAACAGCACGTTCCACTGCCTCGTTCAGAGACAGGTCGGCTGTGTGTTTTCGCACCTTTGCAACATATTGCGCATATTCCCTTAATGTTTTGCAATGTTCCATAAGAAGGGCATTGTGACCTTCATTGATATTTAAGACAGTTACAATCAGTTCCAGTTTTGGCTCGCCCGACAGATGTTCAAAAGCAGAGGAAAGTTTGTGCTCAAAAACATCGCAAACCGGATCAGAACCATTATAAAACTCAATAAAATTAGGAGCAGGTATCATAAAGCGAGAGCAGATTCTTTTTGTCTGAAAATAACATCCGGAAAACAGTATCTTTGTAGTTACGATTTGCAGAAACTGTTCCTGCTGTGGTTGATTTGTAATGATCTTGTGGTCGCATTGCCATAGGCTTTCCTCCTTATCACGGTGGACGGCAGATGCGCATAAATGCATCATGCCTCCGGCAGGAGAATAGAGCATTGTAAAAATATTTTTCATCCGTCTCCTGCTTTTAAATTGGTTAATGGGTAATAAAAGCATAGATACGAAATGAACTGCCCCGGTCATTGTCGGTTGACCGAAAGCTTTCTAGATTACAGATGACTCTTAAGCCACAAAGATTTTGTAAAATATGCTTTGGGATATTGTATCATACCAACATCAGAAAATGCAATGGAGAAAATAGCAAACTTTTAAATATTATGAGCACTAAAAAATCAATAAAAGAATTAATTCAAATCTCCGCACCAGTAGCTCAAACAAAAGAATCATGCTACAATGAACCAAAGCAGATAAAAACAGCAGAAATGCCATAGAATAGCAAAGGAGATCATCATACATGAACCTTAACATTTTATATGAGGACGAAAGCCTGATCGTTTGTGAAAAACCAGCTGGGGTTGCAACCCAGACAAAACGGTTAGGACAGGCTGATATGGAAAGCCTTTTGAAAAATTACCGGTCAGCCAGGGGCGAGCCGCCTTATATCGGCGTGGTACACAGACTGGATCAGCCTGTGCGAGGCGTAATGGTTTTTGCAAAGACGAAAGAGGCTGCGGCAGATTTAAACCGTCAGGTGCAGACGAAGCTGGCAGATAAATTTTACTATGCAGTGACAGACGGAGTCCCGGAGAAGAAAAAAGATACATTGGAGGATTATCTGCTCCGGGACGGAAAAACCAACACATCCAAAGTTGTGAGCAAAAGCACAGAGGGAGCGAAGCTTGCCAGACTGAATTATGAAGTACTCGAACAGAACAAAACGAACGCAATCCTTCGGATACAGCTGGATACCGGACGGCACCACCAGATCCGGGTGCAGTTAGCGAATGCCGGAATCCCGATCGTGGGGGATGCAAAGTATAATTTTAAAGAGGCAATGGCGCGAAGTGGAAACGGGCTTGCACTCTGCTCTTACAAAATCGGATTTAAACATCCGAAAACACATAAAAAAGCTGAATTTGAAATTCCAAATCCATTTCAAATCTAAGAAAAACGCATGGATGAAAAAACGCTTGCGTTTTTTCTTTTTAAGGTTATGGAAGAAAGCTGAATCAATAAAGATGAGAGGAACAGATTTTACAAGAAAAAACACGAAAAAAGTCGAAATTACAGTAGCAAAAAAAACACAATGTGCTAAAATACAAGTATAGTTTAAATTCGTTCGTACAAAAAGCTTGGCAATTGCGAAACACAACCTAAATCAGAGTTTCACAATCACCTAAAAACAAAAGATTGGGGAGGTACGTGTATGAACAACATAAAAGTAAGAACAAAATTAATTATCGTAATGCTGATCGCACTGGTGGCACTGGCTTTGTGCTCGATCGTTTCTAATACAAGTCTGTCAGGACTTGGAGATAACGCATTGAACATTATTGAGAACGACATGCGTTCTTCTTATGATGAACAGATCAAGTCACAGGTAGACAATGTTATTTCACTCTGTCAGGGCATTTACAATCAGTATGAAGCCGGAGAGTATACACTCGAGGAGGCAAAAAAACTCGCGGCAGACCAGATCCGCGATCTGCGCTATGGTAATAACGGATATTTCTGGGTAGATACCTATGACGGAACGAATGTGGTTCTGCTTGGAAATGACACCGAGGGAACGAACCGTATGGATGCAGTTGACACGAATGGCTTTGCATATATTCAGGCAATCATCAGTGCCGGAAAGCAGGAAGACGGCGGCTTCACAGATTATGTGTTCCCAAGGGAAGGAGAGACAGAGTCCTCTCCAAAGCGTGCATATAGCAAAGCATTTGAGCCATTTGAATGGGTGCTTGGAACCGGAAATTATACAGATGATATTGATGATGAGGTACTTGCAGTAAAGACAGAGTTTAACTCTTATGCGTCTAACAGCAGAATGATGGTCATCGGAATCGCAGTTGTCATGGAAGTGATACTGATCTTAGTGCTGACCATGATCACAGTCAGTGTTGTAAAACCATTAAAGAGAAGTCTTACCCATATCAATGAAATGGCACAGGGAGATTTCTCAAAAGAATTTGAACAGAATCTGTTAAAACGAAAAGATGATTTCGGACAGCTTGCAGATTCCCTTGAAAAAATGCGTGCCGAGATGAATGAACTGATCGGAGAGGTAAAATCCGAGGCATTAGAGATCACCGGCATGGTGCAGGAGATTGATACAAGTCTTCAGGCTTTGGATGATCAGATTGAGAATGTATCTGCAACAACAGAGGAACTTGCAGCAGGCATGGAGGAGACAGCAGCTTCATCCGAAGAGATGAATGCAATGTCACATGAGATTGAGAGCGCAGCTAAGAGTATTGCAGAGAGATCACAGGACGGTGCAACAGAGGCAGACTCTATCCGGGATCGTGCTGTGAAGATCAAAAAAGATACAGATGCAAATGACAGACGGACGAGATCTATCCATGAGGAGATTAATGTCAGCCTGACAAAAGCGCTGGATGATATTAAGGTAGTAGATCAGATCAACGTTCTTGCAAAATCAATTATGGATATTACAGGACAGACAAACCTGCTTGCTTTAAATGCTTCTATCGAGGCAGCAAGGGCAGGAGAGGCAGGAAAGGGATTTGCGGTTGTTGCAGATAACATCCGTGTGTTGGCAGAGCAGTCCAAAGACGCCGTTTCGCATATTCAGGAAGTGACAGAAAATGTCACAGCAGCGGTTGATAATCTTGCCAAAGATGCAGAGCGCCTGCTCGAATTTGTTGGAAATGATGTCGTAGAGAGCCTTGGCGGATTCGCAGAAATGGCAAATTCCTATAACAGTGATGCTGTCAATGTGGATTCTCTGGTAACAGATTTCTCCGCATCCTCAGAACAATTATTAGCTTCCATTAATGGAGTTATGGACGCTATTTCAGATGTCAGCAAGACAGCTACAGAAGGAGCAACCGGCACAACAGATATTGCAGAAAAAGTAGGAAATGTCGTGCAGGAGGCAGAGACAATCAAACAGAAAGCAGAGACTGCTTACCGTTCTGCTGAAAAATTACAGAAAAATGTAGAGCGCTTTATTGTCTGACGAGAATAAGACTTAAGGGAAGTTTTAAACAAAAGGGGATCGTATGATAGAGAAGCATTATAATGGGGTTATTGAACAGGTCGTAAGCGGCATCGGAAATGTTGAACACAACAGTATTCTTGTCCGTTACAGCAATGACTTTTCCATTTGGGATTTGGAGAGCGTGAATCATTACAAAGAGCAGCCGGATATCTTTTTTACCTGTCATGAGTTTTCCTACAACCGGGTCGCAGAGGCATATGAGCCGTATCTTGCGCTGATCCGGCAGATGTTTCACAAGTATGGAAGCGGTACGTTAGAAGAATTCATGGAGGAATGTGACGTTTATAAATTGCAGAGACCTGTGTTTGAAAGCTATTTCGAGACCGGATTTTGTCAGCGGACAGAGCAGATACTGATTGATGAAGTCGAGTACGAGCAGGAACGGATGAATAATTCTATCGTGACAATGATCCGGAAATTATCGGAGATCTGCCCGATTGTCATTGTGTTAAACCGTTTTCAGCTTGCTTCGAAAAGCACGATGCAGCTTACCAACCAGCTGCTTCACACAAAGAATAAAAACATCGGAATCGTGTTAGGTGTCAATGATGTGCAGTCCATTCCAGAATTTGTGCATGAGGAGTGGGATGCAATCTGTGAGAGCATGGATGACCGGAACATGGTGTTCCATATCGGAAATGCAAATAAGAAAAAAGAATCGGATGTTCTGGTTTATTACTCTGATTATGAGAGTGAGGAAGGATACCGGAAGCTGAATAATCTGGTGTACTTTTTGGATTTTGACCAGGCGGATCATCATTTGAGCAAGATTGAGCGCCGGATCAAGTTTGATAATTTTACGATCTCAAAGAAAAAATATTATCAGTTGCTGCTGTTACAGATCATGGTTTCGATTTTACAGAGGGATATTGCCAAGGCGTTAGAGTCCTGCGAGGATCTGGAAAAATTGCAGGATCAGGAAAAAGAAGGTTCTTTTTATTATAACTTCTGGGTGGCAACTTCTTACATGTATCTTGGAAAATTAGAGGAAGCCATGACATTTGCAAAAAAAGCGGGTGAATGTGGCGTAGCGCTTGATGATGATTTTCTGATGTTCCGTGCGGAACTTTTAAAAGCGCAGATCCAGATGTCCGGCTGGTGTAATATCTTTTTCTGTGCACAGGATATCGAGATCAGTGACAAGCTGATCGAGCGGCTGAATGCCTACCATTATAAAAATCATCTGGCGCACATTTACATTTATGCCTATGACAATAAGCCGGAGATCGTGGCGAAAGCATACCGCTCCGAGGCATTTCTGATTTACTTTTCCAAGGGGGTTGCAATTGCAAAAGAAATCGGAAATGAGCAGTTGATGAGCATTGCTTACCGGAAAAATATTATGATCGCGTCCACGAATGGAGAGTATGAGGTATCGCTTCTGTATTCGATCCGCACCTATGAGGCAATGAAGAATGTCGACAGTGTCGAGGGCGGAAGGATTTATTCCGGTATTGCGTATAATTTGTGTGCAATGGGAGAAAATGAAAAAGCCCAGAGTTATTACAACAAAGCAATTAAGATATTATGTAAACTAAGAAAGCCGGAGGATATTGCAGAGGTACATTATAATATGTCTTTGAACTGCATTATGCTCGGGCAGTATGAAAAAGCGCAGGAATACCTCACACAGTGCATGAAAGCGATTGAAAAGCTTCATCTGAACAGCCTGCGTGTCTGCAATCTTTCCAAGCTGTACGGACTGTTTGCGTTAGTTTCCATTTTGCAGGGAAACCGTTTTAACTGTGAGCGGTATTTATATAGCTGCCGCCAGTTTTTAAATTATATTTTTGAAAAAGAAAAGACAGAGAACAATCTTGCAACCGTACACGACTATGCAAAAGCGGATGATGATATGTTTTTGTATACATTTTCCAAGGCACTGCTGGCGCGGTACGACGGAGATAACGAGGAAGCATTAAAGCTTTACGGACAGGCAGAGATTTATCTGAAAAGAGCGGAAGGAAACCAGTTTTTCAGTTATGCGCTGTTTCGCAGGAGCAGAATGGAATGTTTTAAGGATGCAGGCAGGGATATCCTCTATGAGCAGGAGAAGTTCATTTTAAAACAGTATGAGGAGACACACCAGATCATGTTCCATGAGTATGCAGGGGATATGAAAGATCTTCTGCCACCGGTGGATGACGACGACTGCGAGGAACTTTCCAGCAGGGAGATCGAGGAACTGTTAAAACAGGAAAGTGTGGAGCGGGCTTATAAGAGCAAGAAGGAACAGCTTGATTTTATCTCAATCTGGCAGAAGCTGATCGACGTGAATGGCATTTCAGCCAAAGAGATGCTCGACATGGTCATGAAGACATTTTTAAATCATTTTGATGTCGACCGGGCAGTTTATATCCGCTATAACGAGCGTACGCCGCAGGTGCTTTACAATGACACAGAAAAAGAGATCACGCCGGAGATCATGAAGATCATGGAGAAATCCATGCGCAAAAATACGAGTGGATTTGTGGTTTCGAAGATCAGCAGTAATTATTCGGAACATCAGGATATCACCTCTATTTTCGGGGATGATGATGTGTGCTCCATGGTGGCGATTCCATTTTTTAATAATGCGAAGATTGAGAATATTTTCATTACTTATGTGTTGATGAAAGACAACTGGCATTCGTCCGTGAACCGTTATATGTTAGATGAGGATGATCTGAACTTTTACCAGCTTCTCTTCCGCGAGGTGCGGTATGCGTTAAATCGTCTTGACGCCTATGATAAGATTTATGAGATGAATACAAAGCTGTATCTGTCCGCAGTGACCGATCAGCTGACCGGCATTTTCAACCGTGAGGGATTCTACCGGAAGTTAGATGAACTTTTGCAGGAAATCTCAGGTGGAAAAAGAGAGCCGAAGCTTGGCTTAATGTTTATTGACCTGGATAATTTCAAACATTATAATGATACATACGGACATGATGTGGGTGATTTTGTTCTTGTGAAAATGGCAGACATTTTTAAGGAAGTGTGCGGAGAGGACGGATTCGTCTGCCGTTATGGCGGGGATGAATTTCTGATTTTCCTTTACACGGATGATAAACAGGTCTTTACGGAAAAAGCAGAGCAGATTTATCACAAGCTTGAGGAATCAGACGGATTTTCTGCGGAGATCAGCAAGCGGCTCGGACAGAGTTTTTCGATTGACAAAAAACACCAGATTTCCTGCTCCATTGGTATTGCAGCCGGAGACCATATCTGTACGGAAGATGATATGACAGAGATGATCAAGAAAGCAGATGATCTGTTGTATTCGATTAAAACAACGACAAAAGGAACTTATCGTATATGAAAATCGTTTTACCTGAGAAAGTAACTTATATTATCGACACGCTGGCAGAGCAGGGCTTTGAGGCTTATGCTGTGGGAGGGTGCGTCCGGGATACGATGATTGGCAGGATTCCCATGGACTGGGACATTACTACATCGGCAAAACCGGAACAGGTAAAAGCGTTATTCCACCACACGATCGATACAGGAATCCAGCATGGAACGGTCACAGTCATGATCGACCATGAGGGATTTGAGGTGACCACGTACCGGATCGACGGGGAATATGAGGATGCAAGACATCCAAAGGAAGTGCAGTTTACATCGAATCTGTTAGAGGATTTGAAACGCCGTGATTTTACGATCAATGCCATGGCATACAATGACAAGGACGGACTTGTGGATGCGTTTGACGGTGTGGGAGATTTAGAGCGCGGCGTGATCCGCTGCGTCGGAGTTGCAGTGGAACGTTTTACGGAGGATGCACTCCGTATGCTGCGTGCAGTGCGGTTTGCGGCGCAGCTTGGTTTTACAATCGAGGATGCGACAAGAGAAGCGATTGTTTCTCTGGCACCAAATATTGCAAAAGTAAGTGCAGAACGTATTCAGATCGAAATGGTAAAACTTCTTACTTCAAAGCATCCGGACAAGCTGCGGACAGCTTATGAGACAGGACTTACCGCCGTGTTTCTTCCGGAGTTTGATGTGATGATGAGGACACCGCAGAACAACCCGCATCACTGCTATTCGGTGGGAGAGCATACGCTGCATGCATTAATGGAGATAGAACCGGATAAGGTGGCGCGCATCACAATGTTACTGCATGATGTAGCAAAGCCGGTGTGCAGAACAACGGATGATGACGGTGTGGATCATTTTTACGGGCATCCGCAAGAGGGAAGCCTTATGGCAAAAAAGATTTTACGCCGGTTGAAGTTTGACAATGACACGACAGACCGGGTGTGCCGTCTGATCTTATGTCATGATGATAATCCACCATTGCAGGAACGCGCGGTCCGGAGAGCGGTCTGCCGGAATGGCGTGGATCAGTATCCGGCACTTTTTGCAGTCAAAAGGGCAGATACACTGGCACAGAGCACATATGAGCGCGAGGAAAAATTACAATATCTGAAGGAATACGAAGCAGTTTATAACCAGATCATGGCAGAGAAGCAGTGTCTTTCCATTAAGGAGCTTGCAGTGACCGGAACAGATCTGATCGCTGCCGGAATGAAGCCGGGAAAAGTGATCGGCGAGACTTTGAAAGAGCTTTTAGAGTATGTGTTAGAAAACCCGGAAGCTAACACCAAAGAAAAATTAATGGAACAGGTTCATAAAATCATGTCCCCTCACATATGATGAATTGACACGATAAGCAGACAATGCTTATCGTTGCAGATTCGTCGTATGGAGGGGTTTTTTCATGTATATCAGGCCGGAACAGATCGTAGAACAATATGAGATGGAAGTAAAGTCTATTTCGAAAGGAAGGGACTGTTTTCTGTGTGAAACAGACCTCGGAATGCGTGCACTCAAGGAGTACAGAGGCTCTAAGGAACGTGCGGAATTTCTGGCCGGAATGCTGCAATTTTTAAAAGAGCAGGGAATCACAGCAGAGCAGATTTTCTTTACAAAGGAAGGGGAACCCTTTGCGAAGGACGAGGAAGAACAGAATTATCTGCTGTTGTCTGCATTCCGCGGGGCGGAGTGTGATACCAAAAGCAGGGAGGACATGGTCTGTGCGGTAAAACTGCTTGCAGGTTTACATAATATATCGGAACAATATCCGGGGGAAGTGCCGGAGTTTGTAAAACAGGACCCGAATGCGCTGTTGTTTTTGTATGAAAAACACAATCGGGAACTGCGGCAGGTGCGCAATTATATCCGCGGCAGAAAGCAGAAAAATGAATTTGAGGAAATGTTTATGCGGCAGTATGCGCGTTATTTTGAGAAGGCGCAGGCGGTCACAGAGCAGTTAAAGCATATGGAGGCATCTGTGGAGCTGATCGGATTCTGCCATGGTGATTATAACCAGCATAATGTAATCTTCTCGCGGGAGGGCGTGGCGATTGTCAATTTCTTAAATTTTTCCTATCAGATCCGGGTGAGTGATCTCTCGAACTTTATCCGCAAGATGATGGAAAAAAATAACTGGAACACATCACTAGGAATGGAACTGATCGGTGCGTATGATTCTGTGCGGAAATTAAAGCCACAGGAATTGTCCTACCTGTATTTTTATCTTGCATACCCGGAAAAATTCTGGAAGATTGCCAACCACTACAATCAGTCACATAAAGCGTGGCTGTCTGGCAGAAACATCGAAAAACTTGGCAAAGTGATCGCGCAGGAGGGTGCGAGGGAGCAGTTTTTGCAGACACTTGCAGGAAAAGTGGGAAATAGGATATAATTAGGTAACAGCGAAACTACTAATAGGTTATGAGGAATTGTAAAATACCAACAAAAACATTCAAGACACGCTCTCGCTACGTGTCGCTCGCAGCGGTACTAAGAAGTCATATCCTGCATTTCATTTCTGATAAATCAGAATGAAATACGGAATATGACTTCTAAGTGCCGGCGGCTCCCCAGTGTCTTTCATGTCTTTTGTTGATATTTTACAATTCTATTTACGCTTTGATGAGTTTCATAATTTACATGATTTGTATGACACATAAGAGGTGATATGTTGAGAAAATTAATATACATATTAGTGATCAGTATTTTAAGTATGATTATGATGGCGGGCTGTGGACAGCAGACAAGACCGGTCTCGACTGCACAGTACTATAATCCAGCGAAAGAGACAGCAGCAGATACAGAGGAAGCAGAGGGCGCAGGGGAGAAGATATCGATCGGAACCGATCTCTATCTGATCATGGAAAACGACATGACAAACGAACAGTTGAATGTAAAGCAGCTTGCGTCGGGAAAACAGTATCTGTATGCCTATTCCTTATCGACCGATTTTCAGGATAAATACGGTGATTCGGCAACCACGATGGATTTTGAGCCGGGCAGAGTCATCCACATCGGAAAGAAAGACAGTGAAGGACGTCTTTTGCAGGCACAGATCGCAGATGAGGTATGGGAGTATGCCGATATCACAAAATATTCGGTCGATACAGAGCGTGGGATTTTTAAAATCGCAGATTCCAAGTATTCGTATGACGCAGACTTGTTTGTGGAGTCAAATGGCGAAAAAATACGTCTGTCCGATCTGAATGAGAAAGACAAAATCCGTGTTGTAGGAATCGGAACGAAAATATTGTCAGTTTCCGTGACTACCGGACAGGGAACGCTGGAATTGAAAAACACCTCGGTATTTGAGGGAAGCTTTATTCAGGTGGGAAGCAAAATTTTTGCCGAAATCACGCATAATATGAAACTGGAGGTTCCGGAGGGAAACTATACGGTAACGGTAGCCAATGAGGGATATGGCGGCAGTACGGAAGTAAGCATTGCAAGAGATGAGACTTACACGCTTGATCTTGATGAACTAAAGGGCGAAGGACCGAAAACCGGAAGTATTATTTTCTACATTGATGTGGAAGGAGCGGTGCTTTCCATTGACGGAGAGACGGTGGACTACAGTGTTCCGGTGGAACTTACCTACGGAGTGCATCAGCTCCATGCTGAGGCGGAGGGGTATGAGGACTTTGACAAAAAACTTTTTGTCAATTCGGCAGCAGCGACGATCGACCTTTCACTTACGGGTGACAGTTCGTCCTCAGACAATGAAGTAACCGAGGGCACAGAGACAGTGGAAACGACCGAGAGTGCAGAGGCAGATAACAGTGAGGATAAGACGGAAAGCACGGAAAAAGCAACCGACACAACAGAGAAAACAACCGATCAGGATGTGACATCCGATTATCTGTCAACACTTTCAGATCTGATTACATCGTTGAATAAATAATGAAAATAGAGCTTGAAAATAGAGGCTGACAAAGCTAAACTATATACGAGATAGATAGCGGATAACGTTTTTGGGATATAAAACGTTATTTGCGGTTAAGTTAGAGCGACTATCCCGGTAGTTGCGAATTTAGGGAGGAATTATCATGGGATACAAAGAAATGTATGAAGAATGGTTAAATAATCCATACTTCGATGATGCAACAAAAGCAGAATTAAAAGCGATTGAGGGAAATGAAAAAGAGATCGAAGATCGTTTTTACATGGATCTTGAGTTTGGTACCGCAGGTCTGCGTGGCGTGATCGGTGCCGGAACAAACCGCATGAATGTTTATACTGTCCGCAAGGCGACACAGGGACTTGCAAACTATATCAATAGTGTACATGCACAGGAGAAAGGCGTAGCGATCGCATATGATTCCAGACATATGTCACCGGAATTTGCAGATGTGGCAGCTTTGTGTCTGGCAGCAAACGGAATCAAAGCTTACGTGTTCGAATCACTCCGTCCTACACCGGAACTTTCCTATGCTGTCCGCAGATTAGGATGCACTGCAGGAATCAATATCACAGCCAGCCATAACCCACCGGAATACAATGGTTATAAAGTATATTGGGAAGACGGCGCGCAGATCACACCACCGCATGATACCGGAATTATGGCGGAAGTCAAGAAAGTAACCGATTATGCAGCCGTTAAGACTATGGAAAAAGATGCCGCAGTTGCAGCAGGACTGTATCAGGTGATCGGAGCAGACATCGATGATCCATACATAGAAGAACTGAAAAAACTGATCCTTCATCAGGATTGTATTGATAAAGTAGCAGGAGAGTTAAAAATCGTATATTCTCCACTTCACGGAACCGGAAATATCCCGGTGCGCCGTGTGTTAAAAGAACTTGGATTCAGAAATGTATATGTCGTTCCGGAGCAGGAACTCCCGGATGGAGATTTCCCAACCGTAAGCTATCCAAACCCGGAGGCAGCAGAAGCATTTGAATTAGGACTTGCTTTAGGCAAAAAAGTGGATGCTGATCTCATCCTTGCAACAGACCCGGATGCAGACAGACTTGGCGTTTATGTAAAAGATTCCAAGACCGGGGAGTACCACAGCCTGACCGGAAATATGTCCGGCTGTCTGATCGGTGATTATGTGATCGGTCAGAGAAAAGCATTATACGGACTGCCGGAAGACGGAGCATTTATCCGTTCAATCGTTTCCACAAACATGGCAGACGCAATCGCAAAATACTATGGAATCCAGTTGGTAGAAGTTTTAACCGGATTTAAATTCATCGGACAGAAAATTCTTGAATTTGAACAGACTGGAAAAGGAACCTATCTTTTCGGTATGGAGGAAAGCTATGGCTGTCTGACAGGAACCTACGCAAGAGATAAAGACGCGGTGGACGCTTCCATGACACTGTGTGAGGCAGCAGCTTACTATAAGACAAAGAATATGACACTCTGGGATGCAATGCTTGAAATGTATGAGCGTTACGGATACTACAAAGATGACGTGACTGCCATTACATTAAAAGGTATCGAGGGACTTGCAAAGATTCAGGAAATCATGAGCACCTTAAGAGAGAATGCACCGGCAGAGATTGGTGGATACAAAGTAACCGCAGTGCGTGACTACAAGAAAGATACCATTACAGATACTGCAACAGGTGCAGTAAAACCGACCGGACTTCCGGCTTCCAATGTTTTATATTATGAATTAGAGGATGATGCATGGGTATGTGTAAGACCTTCCGGCACAGAGCCAAAGGTAAAATTCTATCTTGGTGTAAAAGGAACATCCTTAGAAGATGCAGATGCAAAATCAAAAGCATTGTCTGAGTCTGTCCATGCAATGATTAACAAAATGCTATAAATGCCCAAAATATAGGAAATTTCCTTGACAAAGGCATAGAAAACAAGTATAAATATGGATGTAGGTATTTTGGAAAAGAAAAAACCTCATATATCATAAAGTGAAAATCCAGAGGAGGAATTTTTAACATGAACAAAGCAGAATTAGTTGCAGCTATGGCTGAGAAAGCTGAATTAAGCAAAAAAGACGCAGAAGCAGCATTAAAAGCATTTACAGATGTTGTTGCTGAGGAATTAAAAAAAGGTGAGAAAATCCAGTTAGTTGGATTCGGAACATTCGAAGTTTCTGAGAGAGCAGAGAGAACAGGACGTAACCCACAGAGCGGTAAAGAGATGGTTATCCCAGCTTCTAAAGCTCCAAAATTCAAAGCAGGAAAAGCTTTAAAAGACATGGTTAACGCATAATTCTTTTTTGAATAAGAATGTTATCGAGCCCGGATTTTCCGGGCTCATTTTTTTATTGCATAGGAAAATTCTTCCTATGCAATAAAAAACGCTCCGCGAGGATGCGACTGATGCGCAGAAGAATTATGCAAGCTAAAGCTTGCGCGCATCAGCGCGAAAGAGTTGCAAAGCAACTCTTTATTCTAAAAAATTCTCCATGGATTTAGGAAGGAAAAAATAGTATGAGATTAGATAAATTTTTAAAAGTATCACGTTTGATTAAGAGAAGAACCGTTGCAAATGAGGCATGCGACGCAGGGCGTGTAATGGTGAACGGAAAACCTGCAAAGGCATCCGTCAATGTGAAAGTCGGAGATATTATCGAGATCGCATTTGGAACAAAAAGTGTCAAAGTGCGTGTGTTAGATCTTCAGGATACGACGAAGAAAGAAGAAGCAAAAGACTTGTTTGAATATGTATCCTAGGCTGGTACTTTTTCTGGCATAAATCGAAGAACTTTTTCATATATAGAATATTATATATGAGGAGGAGATTTATGGACGAGAAAACTAACGTGGCAAAATCCCACAAGGTTCTGCTTGCAAACCGCAAAAGCGGTGCGTTCAGCGGCGTAGTGGATGTGTTGTCTTTTGATGTTGCGGAAATATTATTAGAGACAGAACTTGGAATGCTTTTGATAAAAGGACATGACCTTCATGTAAACCGTCTTTCTCTGGAAAAAGGAGAGATTGATATTGAAGGACGAATTGATTCACTGACCTATTCCGAGGTAAAAAGTGCCGGAAAACAGGCAGAGTCTTTATTGGGAAGGCTTTTTAAATAATGCCGGGGAATGGAAGCACTGTTGTGGCGATTCTGTTTGAGAATTTGGAGGAGACAGGCAGCAGAGTCAGTGAGGGAATCCTGACAGAAGCAGTTTTTCTTGGAATTTCGATTCTGGTCGGAATGGGGTTGTTTCTGCTCTACGATATTTTCCGGATCTTCCGCAGAATCGTTCCGCATGGAGCAGTATGGATCGGCGTGGAGGATTTTCTGTACTGGTTACTCTGCACAGCAGCAGTCTTTCTGATGTTGTATCAGAAAAATGACGGGATGATCCGTGGATTTGCCATTGGCGGTGTGATTCTCGGTATGCTGCTTTATTTCGTTCTCCTCAGCAGGTTCGTGGTCAAGGTCAATGTATGTATTTTGAAAAAAATACTTGGCGTTGGAGCAAAAATGACTGGTTTTGTGACAAGACCGGTTCGTAAAATCAGCAGGAAAATTATAAGTTTTTTGCGCAAACAGTTGAAAAAATTACGAAAAGTGATTAGAATGGGTTTATGTAAACTTTAGTGCGTAGATTCAGAGGAGTTATTCATGGCAAATGTGAAAAGAAGACGTGGAAAAAACGGAAATAGAGCGGGAAGAATGTGCATTACCTGTATCGTATTTGTATTCGCAATTGTTATGTCAACCCAGATTATTAAGGTTTATCAGAAGGATCAGGAGTATGTAGCAAAGCAGCAGGAATTAGAGCAGCAACTTTCCGATGAGCAGGACAGACAAAAGGATTTAGAGGACTACGAGACTTACACAAAATCACAGCAGTATGTAGAGGATGTCGCTAAGAGCAAGCTTGGACTGCTTTATGAGAATGAGGTTGTGTTCAAAGAGCAGAAGTAAAATCGAAAATACATAGGATGAAAGATAGAAAAAACGGGACTGAAAAATCAGCCCCGTTTTTTTTAGGAAACAAATTATCCGCGCACAATATCTTCGATCTTTTGCAATTCTTCTGCAGTAAAGTCGGTGTGACCGATGATCTTAATGTTATCTAAGATCTGTTCTGGTTTGGAAGCACCGATCAATACGCTGGTTACTTTATCGTCCTTTAAGATCCAGCTTAATGCCATTTCTGCAAGTGTCTGACCACGCTCGCCAGCAAGTACATTCAATGCCTGAATCTGGGCGAGTTTTTCCGGTGTTAAAGCAGTTTCCTTTAAGAAACGTCCGTCTGTGGCAATACGGCTGTCTGCCGGGATGCCATTTAAGTAGCGGTTTGTCAGAAGTCCCTGCGCAAGAGGAGAGAATGCGATAATTCCTTTATGAAGTTCATAAGCAGTATCTTTTAACGCATTATTTTCAATGGTGCGGTCAAAGATAGAGTAACGGTTCTGGTTAATGATGAATGGACACTTTAAGTCGTTTAAGATCGCGGTTGCTTTTCTTAAGGTTGGACCGTCATAGTTAGAGAGACCGACATAAAGCGCCTTGCCACTCTTTACGATAGAATCTAAAGCTCCCATGGTTTCTTCAAGTGGAGTTTCAGGGTCCATTCTGTGATGATAGAAAATGTCGACATAATCTAAGCCGAGACGTTTCAAACTCTGGTCAAGGCTTGCAATCAGATATTTGCGGCTTCCCCAATTGCCGTAAGGTCCTTTCCACATATCATAACCGGCTTTTGTGCTGATCAGAAGTTCATCACGGTAAGGATGAAGTTCCTCTTTTAAAATTTTTCCGAAATTGCGTTCTGCACTTCCGTAAGCCGGACCATAATTGTTGGCGAGGTCAAAATGTGTGATGCCGTGGTCAAAAGCGGTAAAACACATCTGCTTCATGTTTTCGTAAACACCCGTATCTCCAAAATTGTGCCATAATCCTAAAGATACTAAAGGAAGCTTCAAGCCGCTGTTGCCACAGCGGTTGTAAACCATCGTGTCATATCTTTTTTCATCTGCAATATACATTATAAAATCTCCCTTCAAGTCGTACTTTATTTCTTAAATTGTAGTACAAGAAATTTCGCGTGTACAGTGTCAAAATTATATTTCTGTAACATATTTTTATAAGTGGACTACCTCATCTTCCTAAAAAACCCGAACACCCTTCAATCACCACAAAAAGACATTTGAGCGGAACTTTTGGCGAAAACTTTTTTTTTGCACGTCGCTCCTTTGACAAAGATTTTTTTTGACAACTCCTATAATCGTTGGCACGGTCGCAATTAGCGAAAAGGGTAAAAAGGAGATTATGTCATGAAAAAAAGCAAAGGCAGACAAATGATAACGATCGCAGGAGGAGTCCTTGCATGCAGTATACAAATGATGGGATGCTATCCACTTGCGCCAGCGTATTTTGCGGCGGCATTTTTAGAAGAAATAAACGGCGTGTGGCTGACCGTTGCGATGTACATAGGAATGCTCTATTTTATGCCGCTGACGGCAACGGTAAAATACGCGGTGGCGCTTTTAGTGACTGCCGGGGCAATCAAGCTGGTAGAATGGGCGAATGAAGGGTGCCCGGCATTTCTGGCAGCAATCCTCACTGCGATCACGACAATGATACTGTCTTTCTGTGGCGGATTGCTGGAATGGAAAGACCAGCCGGAAGTTCTGGCGGTGTTTTTAGAAGGAATCTTTATATTTGGCTCAGTCATTCTATTAAATCGTGTCATACACTTTTTTATGGAATGGCAGGGGCGTGGGAACCTGACAGCGCAGGAGCCGACAGACCGCGGAAAAGAGGAGCGGCTTTCCGGTTACGCGGAGTCATTTCAGGGACTGTCACAGATTTTTTTGAATATGAGCAAAAAGAAGGAGCAGTACACCGCCGAGGAGCTGGGGCAGATGCAAAATGAACTGACCGGGCGGCTCTGCGCCAACTGTGACTGCTGTGCGATCTGCTGGGAGGAGGATTCCACGCCACTCTACGGAATCCTGTCAAATATGATCGCGTCAATCTTAAATATCGGAGTTCCGGCGAAAGAGAGCGAGGAGGAACTAAGCCATTACTGCAAACACAGCAAAGACATGGTCGAGGAGGCTGTGCGCGTGTTTGAAAAGGCGAGTTTAAATCGTGCGTGGTACAACCGTTTGTTGGAAAACCGGCAGACGATCGCGGAGCAGTTAGATGCGATGGCGTATATTATGAAGGACTGCGCGAAAGAAGAAAAACTGCTGGATGCACAGGAAAAAAAGGCGCTGGCAGAAATGCGCTACCGGGCAAAAGAGTGCGGTATTGTCATTGAAGAAATGCATTTGTATGAAAATCAGCAGGGACGCTTAAGGCTCACAGCAGGACTTCGCAGCAAAATGGGTGGCTGTGTCTCGGTAAAATCATTTCTGGCAGCAGCCACGCACGCGCTCGGAAGGGATATCCGGGCAGCCGCAGACTGCCGCTCCTTTATCTCAAAAGAACGTATGGATTTTTTGTTTTACGAGGATACAAAATACCGGAGCGTGCAGGGAATCGCCCGGCTGAAAAAAGATGGCGCACAGATTTCCGGGGATAATTTTTCTTTTCTGGAGTTGGAGCGCGGGGATCTTCTGCTTGGACTGTCGGACGGCATGGGCTCCGGCAGTGCAGCGTGCAAGGAAAGCGAGATGGTGTTAGATCTGGTGGAGCGTTTCTTGGAAGCCGGGTTTTCGGTGGAGACAGCGATCCGCATGATGAATTCTGCAATGGTCATGAAAGGGGAGAGTGACCTGTATTCGACAGTGGATCTTTGCATGGTGAACCTCTATGACGGCGAAGCGGATTTTTATAAGATCGGTGCGGCGGGAAGTTTTATCAAGAGGGGGCAGGAAGTCACGAGTTTTTCCCCGGACTCTCTGCCGGTCGGAGTTGGGACAAACCCTGAGATCGAGCACAAAAAGACAAGCCTGAAAAATGGTGATTTTGTTGTCATGGTCACGGATGGTGTGTTAGAATATCTGCATGTACCAAAACCGGAGGAAACGATGCAGGAGATCATCGAGAGTATCAACACGAATCATCCGGGAATCCTGGCAAAAAAGATTTTGGAGCGCGTGCTTCTTTTTACAGGAGGAAAGGTTTCGGACGATATGACGATTCTTGCTGCCTGCATCTGGGAAAAATAGATGACGCGGGAACTTTTAAACGAGTGGAAAAGAGAAAAATTAGTGGAGGCGGAGGATGTGGTGCTTGCAGGAGTGTCCGGCGGTGCCGATTCCGTCTGCCTTTTGCTGCTGTTAGAGCAGTTTCAGAAGCAGGTGCATTTTACGCTGGAAGCAGTCCATGTGGAGCATGGCATCCGCGGCGAGCAGAGCAGAAGCGATGCGGCGTTTGTAGAAAAATTGTGTGAAAAACATGGGATCGTATGTCATACGTTTTCCGTGGATGTGCCGGATTTTGCAAAACAACACGGCATTGGTCTTGAGGAAGCTGCGCGTATTTTAAGATATGACAGTTATAAGAAAGCAGCCAAAGTCGCACGGAGGGAATTTCCGGGGAAAAAAATAAAACTTGCGTTGGCACATCATGCGGAGGACAATGCAGAAACGATTTTGTTTCAAATGGTGCGTGGAAGCGGAATAGACGGTCTTTGTGGGATGAACCGCCGCAGGGTGGAGGATGATTATGAACTGATCCGACCATTGCTTGCGCAGTCCAGAGCAGACATTGAAGCATTTTTAAGAGACTGCGGACAGACTTATTGCACAGACGAGACGAATCTGGATACTGTATACAGCAGAAACCGTATCAGACATCAGGTGCTGCCGGAATTAAAGCAGATCAATGAGCAGGCGGTAGCGCATATCAATCAGAGTGCAGTTTTTTTGCAGGAAATGAGAGATTTTCTCGATACGGAAGCAGACGGCATTTGGGAGATGTGTGTACTGGAAAAAGAGGATGGCATACAGCTTTACCTGGGCGTTTGGGAAAATTGCCACGAAGTCGTGCAGAGTGAGGTAATCCGCCGGGCAGTCGCACAGGTCGCAGGATCGAAAAAGGACATCACGAAAAAACATGTGGAGAGTGTGAAAAACCTTTATTTTTCACAGGTTGGAAGGCGCGTGGAGCTGCCGTATCAGGTGGTGGTAGAGCGCAATTATCGTGGTATTTTCTTAAGAAAAGAGACTGGAAAAAAGACGGCAGAGCAGGACTTTTTCCTTGAGATCCCGAAGGAAAAACTGCAGCAGGTTTTCACAGGAGAACCACTTGAACTTAAAGTGCCGGGAGGCAATGTCGTGTTCCGCGGCTGGAACGCAGACGGAGAAATCGCGGAAATTGATAAAAAATCATATACGAAATGGCTGAATTATGATAAAATCAAATGTGGACTGCAAATTCGAACCAGAGCCGCAGGAGATTATCTTACGGTGGATGATGCAGGACACACGAAGAAACTCAAGGAATATCTGATCAATGAAAAGGTTCCGCGAGAGATGCGTGATACGATGCTGCTTCTGACAGAAGACTCCCATGTCGTGTGGGCAGTTGGTCAGAGAATCAGCGCAGACTATAAAATCAATGCGAACACAGAAAAGATATTAGAAGTACATTTTTTTGGAGGAAATTATCATGAAAGTCAAGAATATTAGAAAGTATCTGACAGAGGAACAGCTTACCGAGCGTGTGAGAGAGATGGGAGAGCAGATCAGTAAAGATTACGGGGATGAGACGGTATACCTGATCTGTATTTTGAAAGGATCGATCTTTTTTACCTGTGAACTTGCAAAAAGGATCACATCTCCGGTAGAAATCGATTTTATGTCTGTTTCCAGTTATGGTGCAGGCACAAGCTCCAGTGGTGTTGTCAAGATCGGAAAAGATCTTGATACTACAATTGAAGGAAAGAATGTCCTTGTTGTCGAGGATATCATTGATTCCGGAAGAACATTAAGCTATCTGCTCCAGAATCTGAAAACAAGAAATCCAAAGAGCCTGAAATTATGCACATTATTAGATAAACCGGACCGTCGTGTGTGCGATGTGAAGGTTGATTATGTCGGATTTGAGATCCCGGATGAATTTGTAGTAGGTTTCGGATTAGACCTTGACCAGCAGTACAGAAATCTGCCATACATTGGATGTGTGGAACTTGAGGACGAAGAATAAAGGAGAGCAGCTTTGAATAGTAGGAATAATAGTTACAGAGGCTTTGGATTTTATCTTTTGCTCATCCTGATCGTAGTTGGTGTCTGGTATTTCTTAGACGGAAATACAACAACCAATTCTTATACACGGGCAGCTTTTGAAAGAGACATCCAATCAGGGGATGTGGCAGCAATTGATATTGTGCAGAACCGCGAGATCCCGACCGGTAGTGTCAGCCTTACTTTTGCGGATTCCACACAGAAAGTCCTGATCGTGTCGGATGTGAATGAGATCGCAGCTTATCTGCAGGATCAGGGGATCACGGATTATACGATGGAGAATGTTCCGGCAGAGAGCTGGATCATGACATTGCTTCCATATCTGATCATATTTGGTGCAATGTTTATTTTCTTCATGATCATGACAAATCAGGCAGCAGCAAATGCCGGCGGCGGTGGCAGCAAGATGATGAATTTTGGTAAGAGCCGTGCAAAGCTGATGCAGCCGGATGCAAAGAAAGTGACGTTTTCTAATGTCGCTGGCTTGAAAGAGGAAAAAGAGGAATTGGAGGAGATCGTAGATTTTCTCCGTGCACCACAGAAATATACAGCTTTAGGCGCAAGAATCCCGAAAGGAGTTCTGTTAGTCGGACCTCCGGGAACAGGTAAGACACTGCTTGCAAAAGCAATCGCAGGAGAAGCAGGCGTGCCGTTTTTCAGTATTTCCGGTTCTGATTTCGTGGAAATGTTTGTCGGTGTCGGTGCATCGCGTGTGCGTGACCTTTTTGAAGAAGCGAAGAAAAATGCGCCGTGTATCGTATTTATTGACGAGATCGACGCAGTCGCAAGACGCCGTGGAACCGGTATGGGTGGCGGTCATGACGAGCGCGAGCAGACGTTAAATCAGATGTTGGTTGAGATGGACGGTTTTGGTGTCAATGAGGGAATTATCGTCATGGCAGCGACAAACCGTGTGGATATCTTAGATCCGGCGATCATGCGACCGGGACGTTTTGACCGTAAAGTGTATGTCGGTCGTCCGGATATTGGCGGCAGAGAGGAGATTCTTGCCGTACATGCCAAGAACAAGCCGCTTGGCGATGATGTAGATTTAAAACAGATCGCACAGACAACCGCCGGATTTACCGGAGCTGATCTGGAAAACCTTTTAAACGAGGCTGCAATTGTTGCAGCGAAAGAAAACCGCGCTTATATCACACAGAATGATATTAAGAAATCGTTTGTCAAAGTAGGTATCGGTGCAGAGAAGAAGAGCCGTATCATTTCCGACAAGGAAAAACGGATCACGGCATTCCACGAAGCAGGTCATGCGATTTTATTCCATGTGCTGCCGGATGTAGGACCTGTCTATTCGGTATCTATTATTCCGACCGGAGCAGGTGCAGCGGGATATACCATGCCGCTTCCGGAAAAGGACGAGATGTTTAACACCAAGGGCAAAATGTTACAGGATATCACGGTTTCACTCGGCGGACGTGTGGCGGAGGAACTTGTTTTTGATGATATCACAACAGGAGCTTCCCAGGACATTAAGCAGGCAACCAAGATGGCAAAGGCAATGGTAACGCGCTATGGTATGTCGGAAAACGTCGGACTGATCTGTTATGATAATGATGATGACGAGGTATTCATTGGCAGAGATCTGGCGCATACCAGAGGTTATGGAGAGGGCGTGGCAACAGCCATTGACCAGGAAGTGAAACGTATCATTGATGAGTGTTACGCAAAAGCAAAACAGATCATCACAGAAAATCGCAGCGTCTTGGATGCCTGCGCTAAACTTCTGTTAGAAAAAGAGAAAATCAGCCAGAAAGAGTTTGAAGCACTTTTTGAGCCGGATCATATCCTTTTATAAAAAAGCATTTGCATGAAATTCTGTTGTTGCAGAGTTTCAGCAGTAAAATATGGAAAAACAAAACCCTGCACGAAATGATCGTATCTTTTGTGCAGGATTTTCTTTATTTTAAGAAAACTGAAAAATTAGCACTGTAAAAAGTGCATAAAAACAACTTACAATTTTTGTGAACTTTGTGCACACTTATTTGGGGAATCATGATACTATAATAACCGTAAAAACCCCCCAATACATTATATATAGTTTTTGCTATACCCCATAGTAAAAATACCTTCTCCTAAGAGGACAGCTGATCGACAGGCTGTCCTTTTTACTATGTAAAAATATAAGTTAATGAAATATTAAGACACTTCAAGGTATTCTGGTGTTATATTGGTAGTAGTAAGGATAATTGCAATTATCTCTTTGGATTCTTTGAATAATGGAGTATGAACATATGAAAAAGAAATTGATTATGATAGGTAGTTCACATTTGAGGAGCTATTGAGGAATTACTGATCGAATTTGGCGATTCTTCGATGGCAGGAATGTCATTTTCAGCTTGTCAGTACAACCTTGATACAAGCAAGAGTGGCTATGTGAGATGATGAAAATTGTTCAAAATTTTCGAAGGAGAAAGAACGCATGAAACGAATCCGCCCGGATTATTACGATAAATTTACCTGCATAGCAGACAAGTGTCCGATCACCTGCTGTCAGGAGTGGAAAATTGCGGTGGATGCAGACACGAACCGGAAATGGAAGAAAATATTTCCGCCGGAGGATGTGCAGCCACAAAAGAAAAATCTGAGTGCTTATACAACGAAAAAAGACGGAATACGTGTGATTGAACTGGATGAGGAACACAAATGCCCATTTCTAAATGAAAATAAGTTATGTAAACTTGTAACCTGCTATGGAGAAAAAGTGCTTTCGGAAACCTGTACGGTATTTCCGAGGGAGGTGCATCATTTTGAGACGCATGAGGAAGAAACATTAATGCCATGCTGTCCAGCGGTGGTGGATTTGTTTGCCACGGAGAATACCAGGCAGATCGGGATAAAGGATGCAGCTGTGCAGAGTGAAAAGGCGGAACTGTCAGAGGAGCATATCTTATTTTTTATCCGGGACAAAATTGCTGAAATGTTTGCAGAGGAGCAGTACAGTGTGAGAGAAACACTGCTGGCTGCATTTTATATATTAAGTGAATTGCTGCGAAGCAGAGGTGAGGCAGGTGCAGAAAACGAACGCAGTGAACAGATACACACAGACGAAGAAATGTACCGATCATTGATAGAGGAATATTTTTCTGTGGAAAACGTCAAACAGCTTCGGACAGCCATTGCGGAGATCCCGACAGATACGCTTGCATCGGTGACAGAACAGAATGAACTTTTGCAGGATCTTTCGGTAAATTACCAGAAGGAAGGATTGTACCAGAAGTATCTGAATCCGGTGATCGCAAAAGCGGAGAAACTCTCAGAACTTTTTTCAGACGGAGAAGAAACGGAACAGATAGAAAAATTGACGGAAGCGTTTGAAACTCATTTTGGAAAATATGAGAAACTGATGCGGAACTTTTTACTCAATGAAATCTGGTCAGATCTTTTGCTGCCGGACAGTGATCTTGAGGGAATGGTGGTGCAGTATCAGTGGATCGCAATGGAGTACAGCGTGATCCGGCATTGTATTTTTTTACATTGGCTGCTGGACGGACAAAAAGAGATTGCATACGACACAGTCAGAGATTATATTGTAATTATCTGCCGTATGATGGGATATGATGAGGAAGATATTTATGAGTATCTGGAAAACAGTTTTGAGGAGCTGATCTGGGACTGGGGATATCTTGCATTGGTAGTTGGATAAACACTGCAACAGGAGAATTTAAGAATGAGTCAGGAAAACCAGAATATACAGGAAGAACCACACAAGAGACGTGTGCGGTACAAGGGAAAGTACCCGAAGAATTATAAGGAAAAGTACAAGGAGCTGAACCCGGAAAAGTATCGGGATACGATTGAAAAGGTGATCCGTAAGGGAAGCACACCGGCGGGGATGCATATTTCCATTATGGTAAAGGAAATTATTGATTTCCTTCAGATAAAGCCGGGACAGACCGGATTTGACGCAACCTTAGGGTATGGTGGTCATACAAGGGCAATGCTGGAGTGCTTGAAAGGGCAGGGACATATGTATGCCACAGATGTCGATCCGATTGAGTCCGCAAAGACAAAAAAACGTCTGGCAGAGGCTGGATTCGGGGAAGATATTTTGACGATCAAGCTTCAAAATTTCTGTACGATCGATGAGATTGCAAAAGAAGCCGGAGGATTTGACTTTGTGCTGGCAGATCTTGGCGTTTCGTCCATGCAGATTGACAACCCGGATCGTGGTTTCTCGTTTAAAGTGGATGGACCGCTTGATCTTCGGTTAAACCCGGAAAAGGGAATCAGCGCGGCAGAGCGTCTGGCAGGGATTGAAGAGGAAGAATTAGCAGGTATGCTCTGGGAAAACTCTGATGAACCTTACGCAGAAGAATTAGCACATGCGATCGTGACCGAGATTAAGCATGGAAAGCCAATTGAAACCACGACAAGACTTCGGGAAGTGATCGAGGAGACGTTAAGTTTTCTTCCGGAGAAAGAGAGAAAGGATACGGTCAAAAAAACCTGTCAGAGAACGTTTCAGGCGCTCCGCATTGATGTGAACAACGAGTTTGAAGTGTTATACGAATTTATGGAAAAATTACCGGGTGTCTTGAAACCGGGTGGAAGAGCAGCAATCTTAACATTTCACTCCGGGGAAGATAAACTGGTGAAAAAAGCGTTGAAGCAGGGATATAAAGAGGGTATTTATTCGGAAATCGCAAATGATGTTGTGCGTCCGTCAGCGGAGGAATGTGCGCAGAATGGCAGGGCAAGATCCACGAAGATGCGCTGGGCAGTCCGGGCAGAGTAATTAGCCTGCAACGGAAGATAACAGATGTACGGACGAAGCATAATGTAATAGCGGAGTGCCGAAAACAGGAGAAGCAAAACGTAATAGCAGAGTGTCGAAAACAGGAGAAGCAGGAACAGAAATGGAGGGGATTATCATGAGAATATCACACATTGCAATGTATGTACGTGATTTAGAAGTCGTGAAGGATTTTTACATCCGCTTTTTTGGGGCAAAAGCGGGCGAACTGTATCACAATCCGAAAACAGGATTGAAAAGCTATTTTTTGTCATTTGATGAGGGAACGAGACTGGAACTGATGAATCTTCCTGAAATGCAGGATCAGAAGAAAGTGCTTGTGCGCATGGGATATATCCATATCGCGCTTTCGGTAGGAAGCAGGGAAAAAGTCGATGCTCTTACCGAAAAGCTGTACGAGGCAGGATATGAGGTCTTGAGCGGTCCAAGAGTGACCGGAGACGGTTATTATGAGAGCACCGTATTAGGACCGGAAGACAATCAGATTGAGATCACAGAGTAATTATCTGTCGTTTTTTACCAGCACCAGCGCGGAAATTGGTTCCACGGAAACAGAACCGGAAACGGTTGAAAGAGCCTTTGTTCCGGCGGTGTCTGCGTTAATGCAGACATTCCATGCGCCTTCTGGCAGTGCGACTGTTGTTCTGGCAGGATTTGGATTAAAAATAACAAAAATACCGTCAGACTTTTCGCCGTTTATTCTGCCATTGATATGGAAAGCGAGCACATTTTCATCCAGTCCGTCTATGGAAGTGATATTGGCGTTGACATCGCGGGCGTTGGTAAGACGCAGGGCAGCGTGAGCCTTGCGGAATGCGATCAGTCCCTTATAATATTCATAAACCTTTCGATAAGTTTCATTTTCCAATGTATTCCATTTGATACTATTCACAGAATCCGGGGCATTGTAGCTGTTTTCTACAAAATTTCCGGAAGCATCGACCTTGGTGCGGAGCATTTCTTCCCCAGCCTGTAAAAAAGGAATCCCCTGTGCCGTCATATAAATAACCGCAGCAAGATTGTTCATGCGGATATGGTCTTCGCGGGAAGCGTCCGGGGTGACATTTGTTATGCGGTCTAACAGTGCCATATTATCGTGGCAGGATGCATAATTAATGCTCTGTGCCGGAGTCGTGCACCAGTCACCAGCCTGACCGAGAAAACAGCCCTTTATCGTATCAGAAAGTTCAAAGCCACCGGAGACATAACCCTTTGTATCTGTATAAAATACATGTCCCTTTAAGGCATCCCGGAGCGTGTCACTGAAAAATGCAAAATCTGGGACAAGCGTGGAATTTGGCTGTGTGGTCATATGATAACCCGGTTTTGTCACATGGGTGTCGAGCGTCCAGCCTTCTCCGTAGAAAATCACGTCCGGGTGATCTTTGTGAACTGTCCGGACAATTTCATTGATTGTATCTGTATCGAGCAGTCCGACAAGGTCAAAACGGAATCCGTCGATATGGTATTCATCCGCCCAGTATTTTACAGAATCCACAATGTATTTTCGTACCATGGAACGCTCGGAAGCAGTGTCATTTCCACAGTCGGAGCCGTTCGAATAATTTCCATGTTCGTCCATGCGGGAAAAATAGCCCGGAACAATTTTATTGACGCAGAAATCCACTGCGCTGTAAACATGATTATAAACAACATCCAGAATCACACTGATCTGGTTATCGTGAAGTTTTTTTATCATCTGTTTCATTTGGGATACACGCACCGCACCGTTATAAGGATCGGTAGAATAAGAACCTTCCGGAACATTGTAGTTTTCCGGATCGTATCCCCAGTTAAACTGTGGGATGTCTGGTTTGGACTCGTCCACAGAAGCATAGTCATAAGCAGGAAGCAGATGCAGATGAGTGATGCCGAGATCCTTCATATGATCTAATCCGGTAGGAATACCGGAAATGGTTTTTGTGCCTGTTTCTATAAGTCCTAAAAATTTTCCCTTGTTCTGAATACCGGAACTTTCATCGGAAGAAAGATCGCGGACGTGAAGTTCATAAATAATAGCGTCATTATATGTTTTTCCGGCATTTGGGTTGGTGTCCTTCTCCCAGCCGTCCGGGTTTGTGGCTGCAAGGTCAATGACCATGGCACGTTTTCCGTTGACACCTGTGGTGCGTGCATAAGGATCACAGGCTTCATTTTCATTCCCGCCCACCGATACGAGATAAGTATAGTAAGTGCCGTTTAAATCACCCTCTTTTTCGGCGATCCACGTTCCATTTACATCGGCAGTCATCGGGAGCTGCTCCACAAGATCGTCTGTGCCCGGAGTGCCGGATTCATAAAGGTTTAAAGTGACAGTGTCCGCAGTAGGAGCCCACACGCGGAAGGTTGTTTTTTCCGGTGTATAAGTGGCGCCTAAGTCACTGCCGGAGTAAGTAAATTCTTTTTCAAATTGTTCGGTAGAATAAGTATTTGACATTTGATTATCATTCCCTTCAATTAGCATATATTTGCAAAATTTTAAATCATTCATATGCAGCATAAGTTCTGTAATGTCTCAATGATTGTGATTCTATAGAATCATTTTGGCAAAAGTGTAACATAGACCGAGGGATAAATAAATATATTTTGGATAAATTTTTGAAAAATACGAAAAAAGACGAAAAAATATAAAAAAGTAAAAATTATGCTTGTGTTAGAAAAAATGATATGTTATAATCATTCCTTGTCAGGACATTTGTTCTGACACAAATGGGCAGATTCCCGAGTGGCCAAAGGGGACAGACTGTAAATCTGCTGCAACTTGCTTCGGTGGTTCGAATCCACCTCTGCCCATTATCATATATGCCGGCGTGGCGGAACTGGCAGACGCGCAGGACTTAAAATCCTGTTGTAGCGATACAGTACCGGTTCGATTCCGGTCGCCGGCATTAAGAGGTCTCAAGTGTTGAAGTTCGTTCAGCATCTGGGGCTTTTTATTTTGTCAGAAACTTAAAGCTGGTATGTATCAGGGGAGCTTCACAAGTTATTCTCAGTGTAAATGAAAGAAAATCGTACAGACAAATATGATTTCCTTTGTGAGCTTTGCGAACAGGAATATCATATTTCGTCTGCACGATTTTTCTTTTTCATTAACATATAATAAGAGTGTGTGAAAACCCCTTGATATTATAGGTTCTAAACAATCTTATGCTTTCTTCACAGGTGCCTGATATCTTGCGGTTGATTCACGCTCAATCAGTGCTGCGCGGAGCTGTGTGCGGCAGATTGGAATATGATGTATCAGGGAGTTTAAAATGACATAAGCACATTTTCCGAGTTCACTGCGTTCCTGCCGGATAGTGGTAAGCGGTGGCTCTAACATGGAGGAGATCGGAATGTCATCGAATCCGACCACGCTGATATCTTCCGGCACGCGGAAACCGCGGAGCTTGCATTCCGTGATAACACCGGATGCGATCAGGTCATTGCCACAGATGATCGCAGTAGCACCAGCACCCAAAAAAGTAGGAACGTGATACTTTGCACTGTCTGCCACATAATAGCCGTAAGCGGTAAGGTCTTCATTGATCTCAAGACCATGTGCTTTCATGCTGTTATAGTAGGCTTCCTGACGCTGTTCGGATACCATGGAGTGCAGGGAACCATTTAAAAAGGCAATTTTTTTGTGACCGAGTGTGTAGAGATGGTCAACTGCCGCATCGATTCCCTCATAGTTGTCCGTTCCAATGTAAGCAACATTCGGATTCTTCCTAATATAATTGTCGAAGAGAACAGTCGGCATGGTGGTTTGTTCTAACTGTTTCATCCATTCGTCGTGAAGGGCGAAGCCGACAAGAAAGGCTCCACAGAAACCATTCTTTAACATATAGGTGTCATATTTTTCTGCGAGCTGGAATGCCGGTGTGACCGGAATGACTGTCACATCCCAGTTGTGGCGGAACGCATTCTGCTTGAATCCCAGGACAATTTCATAACCAAACTGTGTGGCAGCTTCATAGTCCATATTTTCAATGAAAATCGCAAGCTTGCGGTTTTCTACTTTTTTTGATCGTTTGGTCGCATATCCCATTTCCACTGCGGTATCTAAGACCATCTGTCTTAATTCATCACTGATATCGCTTGCTCCGTTCAAACCTTTGGAGACAGTGCTGACGGATACACCCAGACGATTTGCTATATCTTTGATCGTAGCCAAGTCTTTATCCTCTTTGTTATTATTATTCGATACTTCCCTTATTATATAGAATCGAATTTCTGTTTTCAAGCAGTCTGCTCAGAGATTTCAAAAAAGTTTCGAAACAAAACGAGAAAAACTTGTCATTTTACACAAAAAAACAAATATAAAAACGTGAAAAATAGCAAAATCGATATTAATATTTGCAAATTCGTTGACAAAAACGTTTTCATAAACTAAAATTATCTCAGATACGAAAATTCACGAAACAATTCGTAAGGGTTTTGAATGTGGGATCATTCCAACAGAATGGGAGGAAATGAATTGGGATCAAAAGAATTGACCAGGGGAGCAGGAGTCCTGCTGGCAATCACAAGCTTACCATCTTCATATGGAATAGGAACGTTAGGGGAAGCTGCATTCCAATTTGTTGATTTACTTGTCGATCTCAAGCAGAGGTACTGGCAGGTGCTTCCAATCGGTCCTACCAGTTTTGGAAACAGTCCGTATCAGTCCTATTCCGCATTTGCCGGAAACCCTTATCTCATTGATCTGGATGATCTGGTGAAGGATGGATTGTTACAGGAGACGGAGATCCGCAGTTTTAACTGGGGAACGGATGATGCAGATATTGATTATGCAACCATCTATGAGAACCGTTACAAGATTTTGCGAATGGCTTTTTCGAGATTTTCTGTGGAGAGTGAAGACTTCCTTACTTTTGCAGAAAAAAGCGACAGCTGGCTGTCTGATTATTCTCTTTATACCGCATTGAAACGGCATTTTGGAGACATAGAATGGCAGAGCTGGGATGTGCCGCTCAGGGACAGAGATCCGGAGGCAGTGAAAGAGTATCAGGAAATATTACATAATGACATCATGTTTTGCAAATTTTGCCAGTATGAGTTTTTTAAGCAGTGGATGCAGCTGAAACAGTACGCAAACAGCCGTGGAGTCCAGATCATCGGTGATATGCCATTGTATGTGGCGTCAGACAGTGTGGATGTATGGGCGCATCGTGAGATGTTTTTACTGGAACCGGATGGAAGACCGAATGTGGTCGCAGGGGCAGCACCCGATGCATTTTCCGAGAACGGTCAGGTATGGGGCAGTCCGATATATGACTGGAGCGTCATGGGAGAGGATAGTTTTGCATGGTGGAAGGCAAGAATGCTTGAGAACATGGAATTATTTGATGTGATCCGGTTAGACCATTTTTCCGGTCTGATCCGTTATTACACCGTTTCCGCAGATGCAGAAGACGGAAGAAATGGCAAGTGGAGCAAAGGGCCGGGCAGGAAACTGACAGATGCCATGACAGAGGTTTTGGGTGATATGCGGGTGATCGTGGAAGACATCGGACCAAAGGGCGGGCTTCCGGGAGTGAAAAAGTTAAAGACAAAAACCGGATGGCCGGGCATTAAGATTTTAATGTTTGCCTTTGATGATGACACCGCTAATGAGCATCTCCCACATAACTATCAGGACACAAATATGGTCGTATATGCAGGAACTCATGACAATGAAACGATCGTTGGTTATTTCCGGGATAAGTCAGATTACGAGCTTGCATATCTGTATGAGTATCTGAACATTCATTATAAAGAAGAAATACCGGATGCATTGATCCGGGCAGCCTATGCAAGTATTGCAGATGTGGCAATTATCCAGATGCAGGATCTGATGAAACTTGGAAATGAAGCCAGAATGAACGCACCTTCCACGGTGGGATGTAACTGGCGCTGGCGTATCGGAAAAGATACTCTGAGCGAAGAACGGAGAGCATGGATACGGACTCTGGCAGCCGTATACCGCAGATAACAAATACGCTATAAGATGCATAAGCATTTTATATAGAAGTCTTATTCTAAAAAAGGAGAGGAATCAAATGAAAAAGAAAGCAATCTCATTATTACTTGTTGCAGCTATGACAGCTACAATGACAGCAGGCTGCGGCGACAAACAGGAAGCAGCAGACAACACAACTGCAGGAAACGATGCGGCACCTTCTACAGAAGCAGCAGCATCTGATGATGCAGCAGCAGAAGAAGAAGAGGAAGCATGGAGCGGTACATTGACTGTATGGAGCCCACAGGAAGATCAGGATACAGGCTGGTTACAGAAAGAATGTGATGCATTTAATGCGGCTCATCCAAACTGGGATGTTACATTTGAGTATGGTGTATGTGCAGAGGGTGATGCAAAAGCTACTGTCACAACAGACGTTGAAGGATCTGCAGATGTCTATATGCTGGCAAACGATAACATCCCTGATTTAGTAGCAGCAAACGCACTTGCTGAGCTTGGCGGATCTTATCTTGATTATGTGACAAGCACAAACTCCGATTCCATTACAGCATCTGTTACATACAATGATGCAGTAGTAGCATTCCCATTCACATCCAATACATGGTTCATGTACTATGACAAGAGTGTATTCTCTGATGAGGATATCAAGAGCTTTGACACAATGTTAGAGAAAGGAAAAGTTTCCTTCCCATTATCTAACTCCTGGTACATTCAGGCATTCTATGTTGGAAATGGCTGTACATTATTCGGTGATGGTACTGATGAAGCAGCAGGAATCGACTTCGATGGAGATAAGGCAGCAGCAGTTACAGATTACTTAGTAGATTTAGTTGCAAATCCTAACTTTATCAATGATGCAGACGGAGCTGGTATTGCAGGCTTACGTGATGGAAGCGTAAACGCTATATTCTCCGGTACATGGGATGCAGAAGCTGTAAAAGAAGCACTTGGTGACAATATGGGTATTGCAGCACTTCCATCCTTTAACTTAAATGGAACAGACTGCCAGATGAAATCCTTCATCGGATCTAAAGCGATCGGTGTAAACCCAAATGCTGAGAACATGCAGGTTGCTATGGCATTGGCAGCTTACCTTGCAGGTGAGGACGCTCAGAAAGATCACTACGATATGAGAAACATCCTTCCTACAAACACAAACCTTGCAGTTGATGATGAGATCGCAACAGCAGTTGCAGACGTAATGATTAACACATCTATCATGCAGCCATTAGTATCTGAGATGGGTAACTACTGGACACCAGCTGAGAATATGGGTAAAGCACTTGTAGCTGGCGAGATCACACATGATAACGCTGCAGAAAAGACAGCAGATATGAACACAGCAATGAACACAGACGCAGCACAGTAAAAAGGATACAGAAGATTCTTACATGCAAAATACAAACCTCGGGGCGCATAAGCGCTCTGAGGATTGTTTGATACTAAGGAATCCATTTTTATTTTAAGGAGGCCCATAACGTGATAAAGGCTGGAAAAAGAAAAAAAGAGTTTGCGGATCCATATACCGTGACCGGTGCGGTTACAAAAGGAAATATCATTACAAAGCTTTCCCTGCTTATTATGGGCTTGGGTAATATCGCACACAGACAGATCGCAAAGGGACTGATGTTCCTGGTTATTGAGATTGGATATATATGGTTTATGATCCAATCCGGAATTTATAATTTATCCATGTTTCCGTCATTGGGATGGAGAGAGCAGGAAAAAGTCTGGAATGAGAAGAAAAGTATCTATGAGTACACTGCCGGAGATCAGTCATCCCTGATCCTGTTGTATGGAGTTGCAACGATTTATATTACGTTGATGTTTGTCGTTGTGTGGAGAGAGGCAGTAAAAAGTTCTTATAAATCAGAAGTGCTTGCAAAATCAGGAAAGCACCTGAATACCTTTAAAGAAGACTTCAAGAGTTTGTTTGATCAAAATTTACATAAATTATTACTCGCAGCGCCGATTATGGGAGTGTTGATCTTTACGATCCTCCCACTGGTCTATAATATTTCCATGGCATTTACCAATTACAGCAAGGTAAACGATCATCTGGTATTGTTTGACTGGGTTGGGCTTGCCAACTTTGCAAAAATCTTAAATCTGAACGACAGCATCGGTAAGCAGTTCTATTCCGTACTGGCATGGACGATCACCTGGGCGATTTTTGCAACAGCATTAAACTATATCTTTGGTATGATCCTTGCAATCGTGATCAACCGTAAAGAGACACATTTTAAGGGTTTCTGGAGATTCTGCTTTGTATTATCTATCGCAGTACCTCAGTTTGTTTCCCTGCTGATCATGAGAAGTATGTTACAGCCAACCGGTATCGTAAACACTTTATTATTAAAATATGGTCTGATCGATACAGCGCTTCCATTTCTCTCAAGTGCGACATGGGCCAGAGTGACGGTTATCGTGATCAATCTGTGGGTAGGTATCCCATATACGTTACTTCAGGTAACAGGTATTTTACAGAACATTCCGGGTGAATTATATGAGGCAGCGAAGATCGATGGAGCCAATGCAGTCCAGATATTCTTCAAGATCACATTGCCATATATGTTATTTGTTATGACACCATACCTTATTACACAGTTTACCGGAAATATTAATAACTTCAATGTTATCTACCTGCTGTCCGGCGGTAATCCGACACCGGTGGAGGCAACAGCTGGTAAGACAGATCTGCTTGTTACATGGCTGTACAAACTGACCGTTGATAAGAACTACTACAACTTAGGTGCAGTAATTGGTATTATGACATTCATTGTCCTTGCGATCGTTGCGCTGGTAACATATCGTAATACCGCATCCTACAAAGATGAGGAGGGATTCATGTAATGAGTAAAAAACAAGTGACATCTGGCACAAAAGCAAAGAAAACAATTGTTAATATTATTATCCATATTTTTCTGGCAATCCTGTCATTCATCTGGGTGCTGCCGATTTTCTGGGTAATCCTGACAAGCTTCCGCGGTGAGAAAGGTTCTTACGTAACCACTTTCTTCCCGAAGACTTATACGATTAACAACTATGTGAAATTATTCACAGATACAAGTATTTTGAATTTTCCGAAAATGTTTATGAATACTTTTATCATTGCGATTTTTACATGTATCATTTCAACCATTTTTGTACTTTCGGTATCTTATACAATGTCAAGAATGCGTTTTAACATGAGAAAACCATTTATGAATATCGCAATGATCCTCGGATTGTTCCCATCCTTTATGTCTATGATCGCTGTTTACTATATTTTAAAGGCTCTTGGACTGGCAGAGGGATCTATGATCCGTGTTGCTTTGATCGTCGTATTCTCAGCAGGTTCCGGTGTTGGATTCTATGTTGCAAAAGGTTTCTTTGATACGATTCCAAAAGCACTCGACGAGGCTGCGATTATCGATGGGGCAACAAGATGGCAGGTATTTACGAAGATTACCGTGCCACTCAGTAAACCAATTATTGTTTATACCATTTTGACATCCTTCATGGGACCGTGGGTAGACTTCATTTTTGCAAAGGTTATCTGCCGTGCTGATGCACAGTACTACACCGTATCTATCGGTCTTTGGAAGATGCTTGAAAAAGAATACATTGACAGCTGGTATACCTGTTTTGCCGCAGGCGCAGTTGTAGTATCCATTCCGATTGCAATTCTGTTCTTACTGACACAGAAATTCTATGTAGATGGAATGAGTGGAGCTGTAAAGGGTTAACCCGGGCAGCGGATAAGTTTTGGCTGTGTGTGGGACTGTTGTATGAGAGTGAAAATCTTGATACAGCAGTCCCTTTTTATGTAAAAATAGAGTTTTACAATTAATTGTTTTTATATATAATAATCGTTAGTATAGGTAATCGCGAAACTCATAATCTAAATATGAGTTTCATAATTGATCGTAAGGAGAAAAGCATGAGAAAACGTTTTATAACAGTCTTTTTAGCGGGAATGATGTTGATACAGACCGCAGCGTGTGGGAATAACACAGGCGTGGCAGCAGGGAATGTTGATAACACCGAGGCAGTGGCAGAGAGCCAGACCGAGGCAGATACAGAAAAAGAAGAAAACGGAGTGACCGCATTATCTCTGATGCAGCAGGTCAATACGGCAGATGAAAATGTCATTGATGATAATTACCGAACTTATTATGAAGTGTTTGTTTACAGTTTTTATGACAGTGACGGAGATGGAATCGGTGATCTGAAAGGACTGACGGAAAATCTCGATTATATCAATGACGGTGATCCTGAGACGGACACGGATCTGGGATGCAATGGTATCTGGCTGATGCCGATCATGCCGTCCACGACGTATCACAAGTATGATGTGACGGATTATGAAGCAATCGATCCGGAGTACGGGACGATGGACGATTTTACGACACTTGTAGATGAATGCCACAAGCGAGGAATCAATGTGATCATTGATTTTGTCATGAACCACACATCCTCACAGCATGAGTGGTTTCAGACTGCGTACAAGTATATCCAGAGCCTTCCGGAGGGTGCAGAGCCAGATGCGTCAGAGTGCCCTTATGTAGATTATTATAATTTTTCCAAAGAAAAACTGGGCGGTTATTATCCGGTGGAGGGAACAGACTGGTATTATGAAGGACAGTTCTGGAGCGAGATGCCGGATCTCAACTGGGATAATGAGATGTTAAAGACAGAGTTTGAACAGATTGTACAGTTCTGGCTGAATCTCGGAGTGGATGGTTTCCGTCTGGATGCAGTAAAGGAATTCTATTCGGGCGCAGATGATAAAAATATTGCAGTCCTGACCTGGTTTAATGATATGGTGAAATCCAAAAAAGAGGATGCATATCTGGTCGGAGAGGCGTGGAATGATTACAGTGTCTATGCGAAATATTATCAGAGTGGCATGGACAGTTTCTTTGATTTCACTTTTGCGGATAAGGACGGTATCATTGCAGACACTGTAAAGGGAATCAATGGCGCTTCCGCTTACGGAAAGGGTCTTGTCAATACGCAGGAACTTTATGGCAGCTACAGTGATACTTACATTGACGCACCGTTTTACACCAATCATGATATGGCGCGGAGTGCAGGTTACTATTCCGGCGATTATAGTGAAGCACAGACAAAGCTCGGAAATGCAATGAATCTTCTGATGTCCGGAAGTGCATTTTTATACTATGGGGAAGAACTCGGTATGAAAGGCTCCGGGAAAGATGAAAATAAGCGTGCTCCGATGTACTGGTCGACGGATGCCGATGCCACGGGTATGTGTGACGGACCAAAGGATATGGACGATGTCAAAATGAAATATGGAAGTCTCAAGGAGCAGGAAAACGATGGCAATTCCATCTATAACTTTGTGAAACAGACGATCGCATTGCGGAATGCGTATCCGGTGATCGCCAGAGGAAAGGTCGCATTTGATGAGGGGATTTCGGATGATACGGTATGCGTGATCCGGAAAACCTGTGATGAGGGACAATTGACGCTGGTGTTCAATACTTCAGAGAAGGCACAGACGGTCGATTTTGGAAAATCAGCTCTCGGAGCAACGGAAGACAGGAAATATCCATTGCAGATCGCCGGGGAGCTTCTGACAGGAACGGAAGCTGCCGTTCTGGATGGAGAACAGCTTACCATACCTGCGTATTCGGTCGTGATCTTAGAGTAAAAAAGAATACTTTTCCGGATAACAGAAATCCCCGATATGAGAGAATCTATCGGGGATTTTTACTTGAATCTGTGGTTTTTTGGTATATAATAGTAATATCAAAGACGGAAAATGCAGGTATTGCGAAAATGCGTGTGTTTAAGAGAAAATCTGGAGGAACAATAGATGAAGCGGAAAGTCAGAACAAGAAAGCTGGGGATCAAATTTAAAATACTGATCCCGGTATGTGTATGTGTACTCGTTGTCTGTGTGGTTATGGGAGTAAATTCTTACAAACATATCCAAGACGGCATGGTTGAGATGGGCGTTCAGGAGGCAGACATGGCGGCAGATCTGACACTTCGTATGTTAGATGGCGACGAGGTGGAGCAGATCGTTCCGGGGGCAGAAGAAAGCGATGCATATAAAGGAGTTCTGGCAGCTTTAAAAAATATGAAGGACAGCTGTGGGATCGCATATCTGTATACGTTATATACCGATGGGACGAATGTTTATTACGGAGTAGATGTGGAAGCAACCGAAGATGTAAGTTATCTCGGTGATCCTTTTGCTGACTCTTATGAGGAGTTAAAATCTGTATTTGAGGGACAGGAATATGTGCAGGATTATATTGATGAGACTGAGGATGGCGACCTGATCACAGTCTACAAGCCGATCACAAACAGCGCAGGAAAAGTGGTGGCAGTTCTGGGGTGCGATTATGATGCATCTGATATTACTGCCCGGCTTGATGCATCACTTGTGGGAGTGGTCAAGATCGGTGCGGTCTGCATTGTCCTGGCAGTAGCGGCTCTCAGTATCATTATTTCAACGATCACGAGAGGTCTTCAGAAAGTGGACGACAAGATTTATGAGATCGTGCATAACGAGGGAGATCTGACACAGAAGCTGGACATCCACAGTGGAGATGAGATGGAACTCATTGCAGGGAATGTCAATGCTTTATTGGAATACATACGGGGAATCATGTTGAAGATCTCCGACAATTCAGAACATTTAAATGGTTCGTCACAAAAGATCGCACAAAACCTTGCAGCAGCTGAGGTGAATATCACTGACGTTTCCGCAACTATGGAGGAAATGAGTGCGGCAATGGAGGAGACAAACGCTTCACTGGAGCAGATCAGCACCTCAGTGGGACAGGTTTATGCATCCATTGAAAACATGGCAGCGCGTGCAGAGCATGGAAAAGAGTCTTCCGGTGAAATGAACGGACGGGCAGACAGTGTCCGCACAGAAGCCTTAAATAAACAGCAGGAGGCTGCGGAGCAGACAGCCGAAATGGCACGGACATTGGATGAGAAGATCGAGCAGTCCAACGCAGTGCAGAAGATAGCACAACTTACAGCCAATATTATCGAGATCACCGATCAGACTAATCTGCTGGCTTTAAATGCGAGCATTGAGGCGGCAAGGGCAGGAGAGGCAGGAAAAGGATTTGCGGTTGTGGCAGATGAGATCGGAAAACTTGCTGCCAATTCGGCAGAAGCTGCAGAACAGATACAAAAAGTGAGTGCAGCGGTAGTTGAGGCTGTGAATGGTCTGGCACTTGCGGCAGAAAATATGGTCGAATTTGCGGGAATCACTGCTGTGGATGGTTATCAGCAGTTAGTGGAAATGAGTGAGTGTTACAGCAAAGATGCAGGTGATATGAATTCCATTATGGAAGAGTTCACAAGTGCTGCAGGCGAATTGCAGAAAGCCATGGATGAGATCAGGGAATCAACGACAGCAGTCAGTGCAGCTGTCGAAGAGAGCGCAAAGGGCATTGTGAATGTGGCAGAAATGTCCACAGACCTTACCGGAAGCGTTGGCGATATCCAGAAGGCGGCAGATCGCAACAATGAGATCGCAGATCTGCTTGATACTGAGGTGAAACGTTTCAAATTGGAATAAAAGAAAAAATCGCTCAGACCTCACGCATGGTCTGGGCGATTTTCTGTTAGGGAAATTTTTTACAGTCCCTTTTATCGTTTACACTTCGTCGCAGCTTCCACGAATCCATGGAACAGCGGATGTGGTCTGTTCGGTCTGGATTTCAGCTCCGGATGTGCCTGTGTAGCAATATACCAAGGATGATCCGGAAGTTCGATCATTTCCACGATACGTCCATCAGGAGAAGTACCGCAGAGTTTCATGCCATGCTCAACTAAAGTGGCACGGAAATCATTGTTTACTTCATAACGGTGGCGATGACGCTCTTCAATATTTTCAGTTCCATACAATTCATATGCTTTGGAAGTTTTATCCAAAATACATGGATAAGAACCAAGTCTTAAAGTTCCACCGATATCTTCCACACCATTCTGGTCAGGCATTAAGGCAATGACCGGATGTGTTGTGTTCGGATCAAGTTCAACGCTGTGTGCATCATTAAATCCACAGACGTGTCTTGCAAATTCGATAATGGCAACCTGCATACCAAGGCAGAGACCAAGGTAAGGAACCTTATGCTCGCGGGCGTACTGGGCAGCAAGGATTTTTCCTTCTACACCACGGGAACCGAAGCCACCAGGAACTAAAATGCCGGAAACATCACCTAAATATTCGTCTACATTTTCAGGAGTGAGTTCCTCAGAATCAACCCATTTGATATTGACAGTTGCGTGCTCTGCGATTCCGCCGTGCTTTAATGCTTCTACAACAGAGATATAGGCATCGTGCAGGGCAATATATTTTCCAACTAATGCGATCTTTACTTCTTTGTTTGGGTGGCGGAGCGCATCTACCATTGCTTCCCAGTCTTTTAAATCAGGTTCTGGGCAAGCTAAATGTAAAGCTTCACAGGCAACCTTTGCAAGATTTTCCTTTTCCATTGCAAGTGGTGCCTCATATAAGTATTCCACATCAAGGTTCTGTAATACATGGCTGTTCGGTACGTTACAGAACAGGGCGATTTTATCTTTTAAGCTCTGGTCTAATTCGTGCTCGGAACGGCATACAATAATATCAGGCTGGATTCCCATTCCCTGTAATTCTTTTACAGAAGCCTGTGTTGGCTTTGTTTTCAATTCGCCGGAAGCCTTTAAATAAGGAATCAGGGTTACATGGATCAGAATGGCATTTTCATGTCCGACCTCATGCTGGAACTGACGGATTGCCTCCAGGAAAGGCTGGCTTTCGATATCACCTACGGTTCCGCCGACTTCGATGATAGCGATATGTGTTTCATCCGAAGTGAAATTGCGGTAAAAACGGCTCTTAATCTCGTTTGTGATATGTGGGATGACCTGAACAGTTCCTCCACCGTAATCACCGCGGCGTTCTTTCTGCAGAACGGACCAGTAAACTTTTCCGGTTGTTACATTGGAATTTTTTGTTAAGCTCTCATCAATGAAACGTTCATAATGTCCAAGGTCAAGGTCAGTTTCGGCACCGTCATCTGTGACGAAAACTTCACCGTGCTGGATCGGGTTCATGGTACCTGGATCGATGTTGATGTAAGGGTCGAATTTCTGCATGGTAACTTTGTATCCGCGCGCTTTTAAAAGTCTTCCAAGGGAAGCGGCTGTGATACCTTTACCGAGACCGGATACAACACCACCGGTGACAAAAACGTATTTTACAGGCATAGGGTTATCCTCCTCTAAAAAAGTGAAATATAGTAACAAAATCCTCTTAGTTTGTATCATAGTAATGATAAGCTGCGGTAAGCAGCAAAAACATTACACAATTTTTTTAACTGAAATAGTATACTACTATGTTTTTCTAAAATCCATAAAAAAATAAAAATTTTTCATGGTAAATAAGTGGAAGTTTATAAAATCTTTAGAAATGAAAGGAAAACTTCACGAACAATGTATTGCTTTTAGGCACTAATTTCAATATAATAAGTAAGAATTGTGATTGCAGGACACAGCATGGATGATGTTGTGGTGAGCATAAAAAGGATTCAATACGATAAGTCCGGTCAGACGAATGACTGACTGTGGAAAGGATAGATTTATGGATAACCAGAGCAATTATAATAATGGCAATAACGGATACGGCGGCGGAGGCTACGGCAGCGGCGGTCCGGGCAATAATAATGGAAACAACGGAAATAATAATAACGGCAATAATGGTAACAATAATAAGGACAATAAAAATGGCCAGATGATCATGGTGTTTATCTTAGTGTCGTTAGTGGCACTGTTCCTTATGAGCATGGTCATGAACCGGTACACTTCCATGAGCACATCGGAGATCAGTTATTCGGATTTTCTTCAGATGGTAGAGGACGGAAAGGTTGAGTCAGTAGAATTTGATTCTTACCAGATCAATATCACACCGGTTTCCGAGAACAAGAACCCGTATCTGCAGGAACAGACGTATTACTGTGGACGGTTGGATGACCCGGATCTGCTTCCGTTACTGAAAGAAAAAGGAATCACGATCTCAAGAGTTATTCCGGACAACACATCCACCTGGATTTATAATATTTTAAGCTTTTTACTTCCATTGGTTTTAATCTGGATTCTTATGGGAGTTCTGATGAAACGTATGGGCGGCGGAGCCATGGGTGTTGGCAAGAGTACCGCAAAAGTTTATGTGGAAAAATCCACCGGTGTTACTTTTAAAGACGTTGCAGGACAGGATGAGGCGAAAGAATCTTTGCAGGAAGTAGTAGACTTTTTGCATAATCCGAAGAAGTACCGTGAGATCGGTGCGAAGCTTCCGAAGGGAGCATTGCTGGTAGGACCTCCGGGTACTGGTAAGACATTGCTGGCGAAAGCTGTTGCAGGAGAAGCCGGAGTACCATTTTTCTCTCTGGCTGGTTCTGATTTCGTAGAGATGTTCGTGGGTGTCGGTGCATCCCGTGTGCGTGATCTTTTCAAAGAGGCACAGAAACAGGCACCGTGTATTATTTTCATCGATGAGATCGATGCGATCGGTAAAAGCCGTGATTCCCGCTATGGCGGTGGCAATGATGAGCGTGAGCAGACATTGAACCAGTTACTGGCAGAGATGGATGGTTTTGATACTTCCAAGGGACTTTTGATCTTAGCTGCAACAAACAGACCGGAAGTCTTAGACAAAGCACTGCTTCGTCCGGGACGTTTTGACCGTCGTATTATCGTAGATAAGCCGGATCTGAAAGGAAGATTAGAGACTTTAAAGGTTCATTCCAAAGATGTTCTCATGGATGAAACCGTAGATTTGGATGCGCTTGCACTTGCAACGGCAGGACTGGTTGGTTCTGACCTTGCGAATATGATCAATGAGGCTGCTATCAATGCGGTCAAGAAGGGCAGAAAGTATGTCAATCAGGCAGACCTGTTTGAGGCGTTTGAGTTAGTCGCTGTCGGTGGTAAAGAGAAGAAAGACCGTGTGATGAGCGATAAAGAGCGCAAGATCGTTTCTTATCATGAAGTTGGTCATGCAATCGTGACAGCACTTCAGAAGAATACAGAACCGGTTCAGAAGATCACAATTGTTCCAAGAACGATGGGAGCACTCGGATATACATTACAGACACCGGAGGAAGAAAAGTTCTTACAGACCAAGGATGAACTGCTCGCAAAGATCACAACCTACATGGCTGGACGTGCAGCAGAAGTACTGGTATTTTCTTCCGCAACAAGTGGTGCAGCGAATGATATTGAGAATGCAACTGCGATTGCGAGAGCAATGGTAACACAGTATGGTATGTCAGATAAGTTTGGTATGATGTGTCTTGCAACAACAGAAAACCAGTATCTGGATAACCGTGCAGGACTGATCTGTGGCGAGGAGACAGCAGCGCAGATCGACGGCGAAGTTCTTTCGATTATTAATAAATGTTATGATGAGGCGATGCAGCTTCTGATCGAGAACAGAGAGTCGTTAGATAAGATTTCGGAATATCTGTATGAACATGAGACCATTACCGGAAAGGAATTTATGAAGATTTTCCGCGAGATCAAGGGAATTCCGGAACCAGAGGAAGAAAGCGGCAAAAAGAGCTTTATGGAACAGGCGATGGATGCAGAACGCCAGAGCACAGGAAGCCATATAGATTATAAAGCAGATGAAAACACACAGACAAGCAATGATGGTGAATAATGTTTGATATTGCAGAAGAATTAAAAAAACTCCCGGATCAGCCGGGAGTTTATATTATGCATGACAGCAGAGATGCGATTATTTATATTGGAAAGGCAGTCAGCCTTAGAAAACGGGTGCACCAGTATTTTCAGGCAAGCCATGATGAGGGAATCAAAAAGGCGCAGATGGTCAGACAGATTGCGCGTTTTGAATATATTATCACGGATTCTGAACTGGAGGCACTTGTTTTAGAATGTAATCTGATCAAGGAGCACAGACCGAAGTATAATACGATGCTGCGGGATGATAAGACCTATCCGTATATCCGGGTGACGGTAGGAGAGGATTTCCCGCGTGTCCTTTTTTCCAGACAACAGAAGAAGGACAAGTCGCGTTATTTTGGACCATACACAAGCGCAGGCGCAGTCAAAGATACGATCGAACTGATCAATAAGTTATATCAGTTACGGACCTGTAACCGGAATTTGCCGAAAGATATTGGAAAAGACCGCCCGTGTCTGAATTATCACATCCACCAGTGCAATGCGCCATGTCAGGGATATATCAGCAAAGAGGAATACCGGGAACGCGTGAATCAGGCGGTGGAATTCCTGAATGGTAATTATGCTCCGATCTTAAAATCCCTTCAGGAAAAAATGATGACTGCATCCGAAGAAATGCAGTTTGAAAAGGCAGTTGAATACCGGGATCTCTTAAACAGTGTAAAACAGATCGCGCAGAAACAGAAAATCACCCATAACGACGGCGAGGACAAGGACATTATCGCGCTTGCTTCGGATGACCGGGATGCGGTGGTGCAGGTATTTTTTATCCGGGATGGAAAGCTTATCGGACGGGATCATTTTTATGTAAAGATCGGAACAGAGGATACGAAGGAACAGATACTAACTACATTTATAAAACAATTCTATTCCGGCACGCCGTTCATTCCGCGGGAGATTATGCTCCCGGAGGAGATTGACGACCACGAAGTATTGGCAGAATGGCTTGGAGAGAAGCGTGGAGGAAAAGTTTACATCCGGATTCCACAGAAGGGCATGAAGGAAAAACTGGTCGAACTGGCACAGAAGAATGCGGAGCTGGTTTTATCACAGGATAAAGAGAAAATCAAGCGTGAGGAAGGAAGAACGATCGGAGCCATGAAAGAGATTGCAGGCTGGCTGGATCTTCCGGGCTTACAGCGCGTGGAGGCGTTCGATATCTCCAATATCAATGGATTTGAGACGGTGGGTTCCATGGTCGTTTACGAAAAAGGAAAGCCGAAGCGGAGCGATTACAGAAAGTTCAAACTTCGCACTGTCACAGGACCGGACGATTATGCTTCCATGCATGAGGTACTGACCAGACGTTTCACGCACGGTATGCGGGAACAGGAAGAAATGCAGGAGAAAGATCTTGGCGAGGAATATGGAAGTTTTACCCGTTTCCCGGATCTGATTATGATGGATGGTGGACGAGGTCAGGTGAACATCTGCCTGAAAGTACTTGAGGAACTGCATCTGAATATCCCGGTATGCGGCATGGTAAAAGATGATAATCACAGAACCCGTGGGTTATACTACAATAATGTCGAGATACCGATCGACAGGAGCAGTGAAGGGTTCAAGCTCATCACGAGAGTGCAGGATGAGGCACACCGTTTCGCAATCGAATACCACAGATCACTGCGCAGCAAGGAACAGGTTCATTCCGTTTTGGATGATATTCCGGGAATCGGACCGTCCCGGAGAAAAGCGCTGATGAAAAAATACCAGTCGCTGGATGCAATCCGGGAAGCGTCGGTGGAAGATCTTACAGATACGGAAAGCATGAATGAAAAAGCAGCACAGGCAGTCTATGAATTTCTTCACAAAGACGCTATTCTATGATATATTGTAACTAATATTTCCAATAGGTAACTGCAAAATGCGGGAGCAGAGACTATGTTTTGCAATTGCCCAAAACATAAAGGAGAAAAGGGTATGAATGGAACGAATGGAGTAAGTGTCAGCAAAGTAGCACAGATCATGGATCTGTATAATTTCCTGCCGGACATGGATTTGAAAAAACACCGTATTAAAATCAGTGATGTGAACCGTCCGGCGTTGCAGTTGAGTGGGTTCTTTGAACATTTTGAGCAGTCGCGTGTACAGATCATCGGAAACGTTGAGTACACCTATTTACAGAGACTGGATGTGGAGAAGAAGGAAAAAGTTTTACAGAAATTTACCACATATGATATTCCATGCATTATTTTCTGCAGGGATTTACAGCCGGATGAAGATTTTTTACAGATTGCTTCGGAAAATGATGTTCCGGTTTTGGGAACGAAGAGAAGCACATCGGAATTTATGGCAGAATTGATTTTCTGTCTGAGTGAACAGCTGGCACCATGTATCTCCATTCACGGAGTTTTGGTGGATGTCTATGGTGAAGGACTTCTGATCATGGGTGAGAGCGGAATCGGTAAGAGCGAGGCAGCATTGGAGCTTGTGCGACGCGGACACCGTCTTGTAACGGATGATGTTGTGGAGATCCGCAAGATCAATGAGCATACACTGATCGGTACATCCCCGGATATCACAAGATACTTTATCGAAGTGCGCGGTATCGGAATTATCGATGTAAAAGCACTTTACGGTGTTGAGTGCGTCAAGGAAAAACAGCAGATCGATCTTGTCATCAAGTTAGAAGACTGGAAGAAAGAAAATGAGTATGACCGTCTGGGTTTAGAGGATGAATACGCAGAATTTCTTGGAAATAAAGTGGCATGCCATTCACTTCCAATCCGTCCGGGACGAAATCTTGCCGTTATCTGTGAGACAGCGGCAGTCAACCACAGACAGAAGAAAATGGGTTACAACGCAGCACAGGAGCTTTACCGCCGCGTGCAGGAGAATATCACAAAAGGTCATGATGATGACGATTAAGCCGGAAACGACACAATCACATTTTTGCATATAGCGGAACAACCGTTATAAATATATAGTTAGATTTGGAGACAGAATTATGGAAAACAAAATTGCATGGGAAAAATATCCGGAAGGAAATAAGCGCGAGGAAGTATTCCAGTTCGCAGAGGACTACCGCAAGTTTATTTCGGAGTGCAAGACAGAGCGCGAATGCGTTACATCTTTTGTAGAGAAAGCTGAAAAAGCAGGCTTTGTAAATCTTGAGAAAGTGATCGCAGAGCACACTGCATTAAAAGCCGGTGACAGAGTATACGCCAACAACATGGGAAAAGGCATGGCTCTATTTGTAATCGGAAAAGAGAGCATGGAGAAGGGAATGAACATCCTTGGAGCACACATTGACTCCCCACGTCTTGATTTAAAACAGGACCCATTATATGAGGATACTGATTTTGCAATGTTAGACACCCATTATTATGGTGGAATCAAGAAATACCAGTGGGTAACACTGCCATTGGCATTACACGGTGTCATTGCGAAAAAAGACGGAACAGTTGTGAAAGTAAACATCGGTGACAAGCCGGGTGATCCTGTTTTTGGTGTGAGTGATCTTCTGATCCACTTATCCGCAGAGCAGTTAGAGAAGAAGGCTGCAAAGGTGATCGAGGGAGAGAATCTTGATCTTCTGATCGGAAGTATTCCAATGCAGACCGAAGATGAAAAAGTAAAAGAAAAAGTAAAAGCGAATATCATGAATCTTTTAACAAAAGAATATGGTATAGAGGAGGAAGATTTCCTTTCCGCAGAGATCGAAGTTGTTCCAGCCGGAGAGGCAAGGGACTATGGCTTTGACCGCAGCATGATCATGGGTTACGGACATGACGACAGAGTATGTGCATATCCTTCCTTTGAGGCAATGCTTGTGACAGAGAACCCTGAAATTACAAGCGTATGCCTGTTAGTAGACAAAGAGGAGATCGGAAGTGTCGGCGCAAGCGGAATGGAGTCCAGATTCTTCGAGAATACAGTTGCAGAGGTGATGAACGCTGCAGGAACATATTCTGAGTTAGCACTCAGAAGAGCTTTGGCAAATTCCAAGGTACTTTCATCAGATGTATCCGCTGCATTTGATCCAAACTTCCCAAGTGTCATGACAAAACGCAATACAGCATATTTTGGAAAAGGACTTGTATTCAACAAATACACAGGAGCCAGAGGAAAATCAGGTTCCAATGATGCAAATGCAGAGTATGTCGGCAAATTAAGAAATATCATGGATTCCAATGATGTTTCTTTCCAGACAGCAGAGCTTGGTAAAGTAGACCAGGGCGGCGGCGGAACAATCGCTTACATCCTTGCAAATTACGGAATGAACGTTATCGATAGCGGTGTTCCGGTATTGAATATGCATGCACCGTGGGAGATCATCAGCAAGGTTGATCTTTACGAGGCATACAGAGGTTATATTGCATTCTTAAAGGAAGCTTAGGAATTATAAATGAACGATCATTTTTTAACAGAACTTAAAAATGTAACAGGTGATTCGGGTATCTTTTTTAAAGAGCCTATGAAAAAACATACAACGTTTCGTGTGGGTGGACCGGCAGATGTGCTGGTCTGCCCGGATGAGACGGCACTTGTCGCAGTCCTTGGACTCTGCAGACAGTATGACGTGCCATATACCCTGATCGGGAACGGCAGTAATCTTCTTGTGGGAGACAGGGGAATCCGTGGTGTGGTCATCGAGATGACAGAGCCGATGGCTGCCATTGAAGTAAATGGAACTAAGATCACGGCACAGGCTGGCGCAATGCTTTCCAAGATCGCAAATACCGCAGCGGCAAATGGTTTAGGCGGCATGGAATTTGCAGCCGGCATACCGGGAAGCGTTGGTGGAGCAGTTGTCATGAATGCAGGTGCTTATGGCGGCGAGATAAAAGACATCATTGAAAAAGCGTATGTGTTAGATGAGAACGGAAAACAGTTAGAACTTTCGAAAGAGGAGCTGGACTTAAGTTACCGGCATAGCTGTATCCCGGAGAAAAAATATATTGTTACAAAAGTTGTTTTGGAACTGCAGCCACAGGATGAGGCAGTGATCCGTTCCAAAATGAAAGAATTAAGTGAAAAAAGAGCAGAAAAACAGCCACTGCAGTATCCAAGTGCCGGAAGTACATTCAAAAGACCGGAGGGATATTTTGCAGGGAAGCTGATCATGGATGCAGGGCTGCGCGGCTATCAGGTAGGTGGAGCGCAGGTCTCTGAAAAACATTGTGGTTTTGTGATCAACAAAGGGGAGGCAACAGCGGCAGACATCTGCAGGCTGATGCAGGATGTGTCGGATAAGGTACAGGCACAGTTTGGTGTAGTATTAGAACCGGAAGTGAAAATGATTGGTGAATTTTAAGCTGCAAACTTATGAGAAAGGTGTGGTTATAGTATGAAATTCGTGATATTAACAGGAATGTCTGGAGCCGGAAAAAGTACAGCACTGAAAATGATGGAAGATATCGGCTTTTACTGTGTCGATAATCTTCCAATCCCTTTACTGGAAAAATTCGTGGAATTGTCTGATCTGCAGCAGAATGCAGAATTACAGAAAGTTGCTGTCGGAATTGATATCCGGAGCGGACAGGCACTTGAGGAACTCCGGAGTGTGCTTGACCGGATCAAGGCAAACGGCGGCGCATATGATATCTTATTTTTGGATGCGGAGGATTCTGTTCTGGTAAAAAGATACAAGGAAACCAGAAGAAGCCACCCGTTGGCAGGATCGGAGCGCGTCGATAAGGGAATTGCAAAAGAGAGAGAAAGACTTGCATTTTTGAAGGAACGTGCAAGTTATATTATAGATACCAGCCAGCTTCTGACCAGAGAGCTGAAAGCAGAGATTGAAAAAATATTTGTGCAGAACCAGGATTATAAAAATCTGTTCATCACGATTTTATCGTTCGGATTTAAATATGGAATCCCGGCGGATTCCGATCTGGTTTTTGATGTGCGTTTCCTGCCAAATCCATACTATGTGGAAGGACTGCGTGCCAAGACAGGAAATGATAAAGAGATTCAGGATTATGTGCTCCAGTTTAAGGAGGCGCATGAGTTTTTGGATAAATTAGAGGATATGATCAATTTTCTCATACCGAACTATATTGCAGAGGGGAAAAACCAGCTTGTCATATCGATTGGATGTACAGGCGGAAAACACCGTTCCGTAACGCTTGCCAATGAATTGTATAAGAGAATGGCGGACAAGAAGGAATATGGTTTGAAGATTGAACATAGGGATATAGGAAAAGATGCCCTGAGAGGTAAATAGAATGTCATTTTCAAGTGAAGTGAAAGAAGAACTTTCCAGACATCTGGGGAAAAGCCGTCACTGCCAGATCGCAGAACTGGCGGCATTGATCGCATTTGACGGAAAAGTGCAGATAAGTGAGTCCGGATGTGATCTTTTTCTGGATTCCGAAAATGAACTTTTGAACACAAAGTATGAACTTTTGCTGAAAAAACTTTTTGATTTTTGCAATGGGGAAAAAGAGGAAGCAGAAAGAAGGCAGCAGAAAATCTATGAGACAGTCAAAATGTGGGATGAGGATCACCAGATCCCGATGATCACGGAGACTGTGAATGGATTGCTGCTTTTGCAGAGCTGTTGTAAAAGAGCCTACATCAGAGGCGCTTTTCTTGCCGGCGGCTCGATCAGTGATCCGAATAAATCGTATCATTTTGAGATCGTGTGCAGAACAGAGCCACAGGCGGAGCAGCTGCGTGACACGATCAACAGTTTTGATATGGACGCTAAGATCGTGGAACGGAAGAAACATTTTGTCGTATATTTAAAAGAGGGTGCTCAGATCGTTGACATTTTAAATGTCATGGAAGCCCATGTGGCATTGATGAATTTAGAGAATGTGCGCATTTTAAAAGAGATGCGCAATTCCGTGAACCGAAAAGTCAACTGCGAGACTGCCAATATCAGCAAGACTGTGAATGCAGCAGTGAAACAGCTGGAAGATATTACATATATAAAAGAAACATCGGGGTTAGACAGTCTGCCGGACAATTTAAAAGAAATAGCGTTATTGCGTCTTGATTATCCGGAGGCACCACTCAAAGAACTTGGAACCTATTTAGATCCGCCGGTTGGAAAATCGGGTGTGAATCACAGACTTCGTAAGATCAGTGAAATCGCAGAGGGATTGAGAAAATAAGGAGGAGAAGGAGAGACAATGAAAAAGACAGTAGAAGTGCAGATGGGTGCAGGAATGGAAGCAAGACCGATCGCATTAATGGTACAGACCGCGAATCAGTTTTCCAGTCATATCTATCTGGAAATGGATCAAAAGCGTGTCAATGCAAAAAGTATTATGGGAATGATGAGCTTAGTGCTTACAAACGGCGTGACAGTTACGATCGATGCAGAGGGGACAGACGAAGTGGAAGCAGTGAATGCATTGGAGCGGTTTTTAATCGGAAAATAAAAGGTTTTAGAAATAAGAGAGTATAGATTTTTATGGGTATGAAAAAGAAATTATTATTTGTATTCAATCCGTGCTCAGGAAAGGCACAGATTAAGAATCAGTTGTTAGACATTGTGGATACGATGGTAAAGGCAGACTATGAGGTTACCATATACCCGACACAGTATGCGGGAGATGCAAAAGAAAAAGTGGAAGCGCTTGCCGGCAATTATGATCTTGTTGTGTGCAGCGGTGGAGACGGTACGTTAGATGAAGCGGTAACCGGAATGATGCACCGTGAGACAAAAGTTCCATTGGGATACATACCGGCCGGAAGCACGAACGATTTTGCTTCCTCGCTTGGAATACCGAAGGACATGGAAAAAGCGGCAGAGGTGGCCGTCACAGGAAAAACGTTTCCGTGCGATGTCGGTCTGTTTAATGAGGATTATTTTGTCTATGTTGCAGCATTTGGACTTTTTACAGAAGTGTCTTATAAGACGAGCCAGGAATGGAAGAATGTACTTGGTCATGCAGCCTATATTTTAGAAGGAGCAAAATGCCTTCATGATATCCCGTCTTTTATGATGCAGGTGGAATATAACAATATGCGTATCCAGGACGAATTTATTTACGGCATGATCACAAACTCTACATCTGTAGGAGGATTCAAGGGAATGACCGGCAAAGATGTTCTGCTCGATGATGGAGTCTTTGAAGTGACCTTGATCAAAAAACCGAAGAATCCAATGGAATTGAATGAGATCATCGCATCCCTGATCAATCTGGTAGATGATACGGAAATGATCTATTCTTTTAAGACGGACGAAGTGAAATTCACATCGTCGAAACAGATCCCTTGGACGCTGGATGGCGAATTTGGCGGTGACCATAAGGAAGTCTGTGTGAAAAATCTGAAACAGGCAGTGGATATTATAGTCAAAAAGCCGGAAGAATAAGAGATTTGTCTGTGATATCTGTTAAAAAAATAACTTTATTTTTGCATCAAAGTAATATATAATAATGAGAGAAATAATGCTGGATAAAGCAAATATTTTAAATTATGGAGGAATTAACAATGTTAGTATCTGCAAAAGAGATGTTAGACAAAGCAAAAGCTGGTCATTATGCTGTAGGCCATTTTAACATTAACAATTTGGAATGGGCAAAAGCTGTTTTATTGACAGCACAGGAGTTAAAATCCCCTGTTATCTTAGGTGTATCTGAAGGTGCTGGAAAGTACATGACAGGATTCAAAACTGTAGCAGCTATGGTAAAAGCTATGGATGAAGAACTTGGAATCACAGTTCCTGTAGCATTACACTTAGATCACGGAACTTACGAAGGATGCTACAAATGCATCAAAGCTGGTTTCACATCTATCATGTTTGATGGTTCTCATTATTCAATCGAAGAGAACATTGAGAAAACAAAAGAATTAGTAGCAGTTGCTCACAGATTAGGTTTATCTATCGAGGCAGAAGTTGGTTCTATCGGTGGAGAAGAGGATGGCGTTATTGGTATGGGTGAATGCGCTGATCCTAACGAATGTAAAGCAATCGCTGATCTTGGTGTGGACATGCTTGCAGCAGGTATCGGTAACATCCACGGAAAATATCCTGCAAACTGGGCTGGTTTAAGCTTTGAGACTTTAGCAGCAGTTCAGGAGAAAACAGGAGCATTACCATTAGTACTTCACGGTGGTACAGGTATCCCAGAAGATATGATCAAGAAAGCAATCGAACTTGGTGTATCTAAGATTAATGTTAACACAGAGTGTCAGTTATCTTTCGCAGATGCTACACGTAAATATATTGAAGCTGGTAAAGACCTTGAAGGTAAAGGATTCGATCCTCGTAAATTATTAGCTCCAGGTACAGATGCAATCAAAGCAACTGTAAAAGAGAAAATGGAATTATTTGGTTCTGTTGGTAAAGCTGAATAAGATAAGAATGCGAAGAGAGTGCTTCTGTTTTGGAGGCACTCTTTTTTCTTTACAGAAAAAAACTTCGGACGATAAACTGCCCGAAGTTTTTGCGTGTATGAAAAAAGTAAATGGCTATAAGCACCAGATCAGGGTTGTGGCAATATGGCATGCCACATATTAATATACAGGATTTTCTACATTGACTTTATCAACTTCCTGATAAGGAGCAAGTGTAGAAACCATTTTGATTGGTTTGTCATATGCATTTTTTACATAGTGAACTTCGCCAGGCTCGATATGGATAAAATCGCCTTCTGTTAAGGTATGGCATACGTTATCGACAACGATATCAACTTTTCCCTCTAAGATATAGAAGTTCTCTTCCATCACATTATGATAATGTGCCTGAAAATCCTGGCCAGGCTGGAACTGTACAAGTGCATAATTCATACGAGGTCCTTTCATTAAATATTTTGGACCACTGTCTCCAAAACGATATTCAAAATCTTTCTCATTAACTACAAACATATTTTTTTCCTTCCTTTTCTTAAGTTTTCTTCATGATTGAATTTTATAAACCTGGTGCAATCCACATATTTTTGGTAAGCTTACGGTCACACAAATCGAGATTGGCTTTGTAGACCTCTCTCCAGACTGGATACATTTCATCATATACTTTTTTGTTCTCTAAATTAGGTGTATAAGTTTTATCTACTTTAGCACAGATTGCAGCACCCTCAGCGATGGATGGGTAAATGCCAACGCCATATCCGGCAATGATCGCAGCGCCCAGTGCAGTTGCTTCTTTTACAACAGGAGTTACGACAGGTTTTCCGGTCACATCAGCAAGAATCTGTGACCATAAATCACTGACAGATGCGCCACCTGCAAAAATAAGCTTATCCGGTTCATTTCCGGTTGCTTCTTTTACAAGTTCAATATGTCCTTTGACTAACATAGCTGTATTTTCCAAAATGGAACGATAGAAAGTATATTTATTAAACTTTTCCGGTAACAGCTCAAAGTTTGTGAAGGTAGGTGCTGCATGTTTCCAGTTAATGAAGTTCATAATATCACTGAAACAGCACATCATGCCGTAACATCCGGCAGGGATTTTCTCTGCTTCTTGATTCATAAGGTTGTATGGATCGTCGCCAATCTTTTTTGCTTTCCGTTTTTCCTCCTGACAGAAACCATCACGGAACCATCTCATGACAAGTCCTGGTTTAAATGCAAGTGCTTCATATTGCCATACGCCTGGTACTGCATGGCAGTTGACACGAACACGGCCATAAGGATCGGTTTTGCCACTTTCTGTGTTGAATTCATACTGCCAGAAGCTTCCACCGAATACGGCTGCTTCGCCAGGTTTGCATGCACCGACACCGATTGTGCCGAGCTGACAGTCACCACCGCCGACAACAACAGGAGTACCTTCTGCCAGACCGGTTTCAGAAGCTCCCTTTGCAGTTACTTTTCCTACAATGGAACCACATTCTAAGATATCCGGGAAAATGTCAGTACGCAGATTACATTTGGCTGCAATTTCCGTATCCCAGGTGCGGGTCTGAAGATCGAGCAGTCCGGTTGTGGAACCATTGCTTGGTTCGACCGCAAGTACGCCGGTCAGCTTGTAAATCAGCCAGTCATTAAACATACCTATTTTAGCAGTTTTCTCATAGATATCCGGCATATTATTTTTCACCCATAAAATACGTGGAATCGCATTAAGGGCATAACTTTGTCCGGATTTTTTATACAATTCCAGTTCAAGATCAGGATTCATGCGGATAAGTTCAGCTACTTCATCATTGCTGCGGGCATCGACATTGGCACACGCCCAGATTTCATTTCCACCTTTATCGTATAAAAGTATTCCTTCACGCATACATGTTGTAGAAATAGCAGCAATCTCTGCTGGGTCGATCTTGGTCTCAGCAAGGACATTGCGAACACAACCGCTGGCGAGTTCCCAGTTGTATTTCCAGTCAAAATCCATACTTCCCGGAAAACGAGGATCTTCATTGTGCGTCCACTCATGCTGGGAGCAGCCTATCTGGTTTCCTTTCAAATCGAACAGAACAGCACGTACACTTCCTGTTCCAGCGTCAATTGCCATTAAATAATTTTTCATTGCAATGCACCGTCCTTTCTCTCAGTGTCTATATTGTTTTTTGATTGATAAAGATCTAATACTGCAGTAGCGGTATTTTCATCTGTGATGAGAACATCCAGATATTTTCCTGTCAATACAGCATAAATTGCTTCAATCTTGTGCGGACCACCTGCCACGCCGACAACGTTGTTGTATTTTTCGATGTCCGTGAGTGCCGGGCTCATAAGCCGCTTTTCCAAATCGGTATCAATCAGATTTCCATTGATATCAATAAAGTGACTTAAAATATCGCCGACAGCACCCTGTTTCTTCAAAAGAAGGTAGTCATCCGGTGTCAAAATCGAGTTTTTGATGATAGTTGCATTTGTATCAACACCACCGATACCGACAACTGTAAAATCAGAAATCAAAGCCATTTTCGAGATGCGCTGAATGGCAGTTTCTTTTTTTAATTCTTCCATTATAAAGGAAGAACTTAAAATTAAAGGACATGGAATCAAATGTAAGCGGGCATTAAAAACATTGGACTCCGTATTTGGCAGATAATAATTGACACCGCCGGTCAGTGAAATTACATTAATCGGACTTTCGGATCGCTGGGCAAGGTAGTTTAAGATTCGGCTTGGAGTATCTCCGTATCCCATATTAATATAAGAATTTTCTTTAATACGCTGGTTGATATACATGGAAGCAGCCTGCGCAAGTGAATCATTTAAAGAATCACTGGAAGGAACAGATGGAATGATAAGAATATCATTTAAATGGAAGAGTTCCTTAAAAGTATTTTCCATATGAAATCTTTTTGCGTTACTGTTTCGAATCTGGAAGGTGATCAATCCATTTTCCTTTGCCTTGTCAAGCAAACGCAGGATTTTGATGCGGTTAATACCTAATATCTTGGCGATTTCCTGCTGGGTAAGATTCTCAATATAGTAGTACCACGCAATTTTGATCATAAGTTCTTCTTCGTAATTATAGTTCGAATCCATATTTAATTCTCCTAACAAGTAAAATGAAACAATTGTTCACTAAACTGAAATATGTTAATTCATAGTATAATTACGATTGTGCAAAATGTCAAGATAAAATGTTTTTACATAATTTGTATAGGTAGAATAACCAAAAAAATAGAAAAAATCTCGAAAAGCTATGTTGACAAATGATAATACGAGTGTTAATATTAGTTCATCACTTGAACAAAAGTACTTGAAGATAACGGAGGGGGATAATATGGAGAACAACAAAAAACCAGACGCTGAAAATCTTCTGCAGGTTTGTGATATTTATAAATCCTTTGGTGACAATGCAGTCTTAAAAGGCATGACATTGAGCCTGGCATCTGGAGAAGTTCTTTCTCTTATTGGAGGTAACGGAGCTGGTAAAAGTACCTTAATGAAAATTATTATGGGTATCTATACACACGACAGTGGAAAAGTCATTGTAAATGGAAAAGAAATGACAGCAGGAAAAACAACAGAAGCGTTATCCAGCGGTGTTTATATGGTACCACAGGAACCATTGCTTTTCCCTAATATGACAGTTGAAGAAAATATTCTGATCGGTTTCACAAAACCACAGTCAGAACTTCATAAAGAACTTGTCGATACAATGAAGAAGATCGGTTGGAATCTTGAACTTAATCGTAAAGCCAATACATTGTCAATCGCAGAACAGCAGTTGGTCGAGCTGCTGAGAGGCTTGCTCAGACATGCAAAGATACTGATTCTGGATGAGCCGACAAGTGCACTTACTTTTAAAGAGGTAGAAAGTCTTTTTAAAGTAGTCAAAGACTTGAAAGCACAGGGAATTGGAATTATTTATATCACCCATCGTCTGGATGAGGTGTTTGAGATTTCCACAGACGTTGGAATCATGAGAGATGGTCGAATCACTCTCATGGGAAAGATTGAAGAATTTACAAAAGCAGCCCTTGTAAAAGGCTTGCTGCCAGATGCCACTGATCAGCAGGAAATCGTGAATAAAAATACAGTTGATTACAGCAAAGATCCGGTTCTTGAATTAAAGAACTACAGTGGATATGGATTTAAAGATATTTCCTTAAAAGTATATCCGGGAGAAATCCTTGGAGTTGCAGGTGTTGTAGGTGCTGGAAGAACAGAGATGGCGCAGACAATTTTTGGAATGGACAAAGTACTTGGAGGAAAAGTTTATCTGGATGGTAACGACATTACAGGACTGAGCACACAGAAAGTTATGAAAGCTGGTGTGAACTACGTTTCAGAAGACAGACATGCGGATGGAATTTTCAAGATTTCATCGGTTGCCTACAATATTACAAGCGGGGTATTAAGCGAATCTTTCATGGGAAAAGTTTTCTTAAACCAGAAGAAAGAAAAATCACTCACCCAGCAGTACATTGATGATTTCCGCATCAAAGTCACCGGACAGGAACAGGAAGTTGGAAGCCTCTCAGGTGGTAACCAGCAGAAAGTAGTGATCGGACATGCGCTTGCTACAAATCCGAAGCTGATTATTCTGGATGAGCCGACACGAGGAATCGATGCAGGTGCCAGAACTGATGTCTACAATATTATTAAAGGACTTTCGAAAAAGGGATTGGCTGTACTTTTGATCTCATCTGATATGGAAGAAATTATCGAACTTAGCGACAGAGCAGTGACGATCCATCAGGGCAGATTAAACTGTGAGTTTGACAGAGCAGATATCAATCAGGAGAATTTAACAAAAGCATCCTTTGGTGTTATTGGAAAGGAGAAAGAATCATGAACAGTTTACGGGCAATCTTGAAAAAGAGAGAAATGACAAGTTTCCTTTGTCTGGTCTTGTTATTCATCGTGGTTGGCTGTATCAACCCGGCATTTTTTACAGTAGGAAATATATCCGCATGTTTTAACTCATCTGTTGTGTTTGTCATTATCTCCGTTGGTATGGCATTTACGATCATGATTGGTGAAATCGATGTTTCCGTTGGTTCCTGTATGGGTATGACGGCAGTTGTAGTCGGCACCATGATATGCGATGGAAAGAACTGGATACTTGCATTTATTGTCGGAATCCTGATCGGTGTGATCGTTGGATGCATTAATGGATTTGGTGTTGCAATTATGAAAGCACCTTCACTGATCTTTACATTAGGTGTAAACGGAATCTTACGTGGTCTGATGTTTATTTACACAGACGGTGCAGATGTCAACAATATTCCAAAAAGCTTTAAAGACATCTCAGCAAAAGCTCTTCCGGGAGTGAGACTTACATATTACTTTATTGGAGCGCTGATTCTTACAATTATCATCCATTTGATCCTTACAAAGACAAGAAAAGGAAGATATGTAAAAGCAGTTGGTGATAATGCAGATGGTGCGAAGTTAGTAGGTATTAACCCGGTTGCAACAAAATTTGTTTCCTATATTATATGTTCCGTTATGGCATCTATTGCAGGAATTTTATTCTGCAGCCGTATCGGTATTGTCACAACATCCAGTGGTAATGGTTACGAAATGACAGCAGTTGCTGCATGCGTATTAGGTGGTATCAGTCTTACCGGTGGTGTTGGTAGTGTGATCGGTTCAGCAATTGGTGCTGTAATTATGAGTTCCATCAGTTACCTTTTAGTATTTATGGGATTCTCATCTGATTATAATGATGCAATTACCGGAAGTATCCTGATTGTGATTGTGGTAGTTGATTCTGTAATGCAGATCAGATCAAGAATGAAATTAAGACATGAAAGACTGCAGGCAAGAACGCGGGATGACATGAATACGGAAGAGGGGGATGCATAATGAGCGGAATTTCTTCAAACGAGAAAAAAAGTAAGCATAAGGGAATGCTGAACTGGAATTTGTTTTTGATTGTTGTAATTCTTTTCGAATTTTTGGTTTTTGGAGCTGCGAATCCGAAGTTTTTGAATATATCTTCCATGTTTCGTAGTATGAACGACTTCGTTCCGATTGGAATTATTGGTATTTTTGTCACACTGGTTATGATTACCGGAGGAATCGATATTCAGGCGGGATCAATCGTCGGACTGACCTCTATCATTATTGGTGTTGCATGGCAGGATTGGGGAATGAATATCTGGGCTGCTGTTGTACTTGCAATTGTGATCGCAATCTTATGTGGAACGTTGACCGGATTCTTCATCGCATACTGTGGCGTACAGGCGATGGTTGCAACATTAGGTGGAAGTTTCTTATATGCAGGACTTGCCCTGATGGTTTCCACTTTGAGTGATACACCATCCTACATGGGAATCACAAACTTCCCGGATGCATTCCGAAACATTACCAAATTTAAAATTGGTACAATTTCACCGGGACCGGTTTTGGTATTTGTCATTATTGCAGTGATTATGGGAATTGTGTTACATAAAACCAAGTATGGACGTAAAATTTTCCTTGTTGGTGTTAATCAGAATACAGGAGAGTTCTCCGGAATTAATACAAAAAGAGTAATTCTTTCTACTTATGTATTGAGTGCTGTTGGTGCAGCAATCGCAGGTATTGTACTTACATCTTATTATAATGTAGCAAAATCTGACCTTGGAAGTACATTTACAATGAATATCATTACGGTTGTAGTACTTGGAGGAACTTTATCAACAGGTGGTAAAGGAAATGTATTCGGAACAGTATTGGCAACCATCATTATTGGACTGATCAAATTTGGACTTCCGTTATGTTTTGGTATTAATTCACAGTATCTGGATGCACCAATCGGAATCCTGCTGGTAGTTGTATTGTTAGGACGTGCATTAATGGTTCATCCGGCATTCATAAATTACCGCGCAAAGTTAAAAAACAAGCGGCAGAAAGCAGCTTAGTACAAAATTGTTAGAAAATATCTAAACATACATATCACACATATTAAGGAGGAAATGTAATGAAGAAAAAGATTTTATCAGCATTATTAGTTGGGGCAATGGTATCTTCCCTTTTAGCTGGATGTGGTGGAAGTGACAGTGCAAGCACAAGCGCAGGAAGTTCAGATGCGCAGACAACAGAGCAGGGCTCTTCTGATGCAACAGCAGAGGCATCTGGAATCGAAGGAAAAACAGTAGCATTCATTCCAAAATTAACAGGAAATGCATTCTTCGAAGTTGCAAACGACGGAGCACAGGAATATGCAGAAAAATGGGGAATCACTGTTGATTACATGGGAAGCTCTAACGCAGCAGTAGCAGATCAGGTATCTGTTATTAACCAGGCTATTTCTTCAGGGGTTGATGCAATCTGTATTTCAACTGTAGATGCAGCAGGTGTATCTGATGCATTACAGGAAGCAAGGGATGCAGGAATCATGGTTACAACATGGGATTCTGATGCAAACAGCGATGACAGAACTTTAATGGTTTCTCAGGGAACACCAGAAGTTTTAGGACAGATGTTAGTAGATATGGCAGTTGATGGATTAAAGGAGAGAGGTAAAGATCCTGAAAACGATGAGATTAAATATTGCTGGCACTACTCACAGGCAACTGTAACAGACCAGAACAGCTGGCAGGTAGAAGGCGAGAAGATCATCGCTGAGAAATATCCAAACTGGACAAACGTTTACCCAGACAACTACTACTCAGAGCAGGATGCTGAAAAAGCTATCACAGTTGGTGAAGCTGTATTAGATGCAAACCCAGATATCGATGTTATTATCTGTAACGACTCTACAGCTCTTCCAGGACAGTTACAGGCTGCTGAGAACAAAGGTTACAACAAAGACAACATTACAATTACTGGTTTCGCAACACCAAACGCTGTAAAACAGTATTGCTCAAACGGAACTCTTTACAACTGGGGTCTGTGGGATGCAAAACTTCAGGGTGCTATGGGTTGTTATGTAGCTGCTTACCTTGCAGCAGGTAACACTGTAAAAGTTGGCGACACAATTGACATTCCTGAAATCGGTTCCTGTGAAGTACTTTCCAACGATAGTATTTCAGCTGGCGCAACAACAGGTGATGAAAACAACGGTGTTGTTCTTCTTCCAGAGCGTCTGGTATTTACCGCAGATAACATGGATGATTATGATTTCTAATTATTAACAAACAAAAGAGAGAAGAATTATTAACTTGTGATATGTATGTAGTAACAAATAGTTTATAGTGAAAAAGGAGATATATCGATGGCAGATTTAGAAGGACTTAAAGTAGCAAAAGATTATCACATTGATACACCATTTGCCAACCAGGATGGCTTTTATGTAAAAGGTGCAAACAGCCTGGATTGGGGAATGAAACGTCATTTAGCAAATATTTTCAATCCAAAGAGTGGAAATACTGTAATGTTTGCTTTTGACCATGGATACTTTATGGGAAGCACAGCAGGATTAGAGAGACTGGATTTATTATTACCAAAGCTGGCACCATATGTTGACTGTTTTATGGGAACAAGAGGTGCTATCCGTACATGCTTAAAACCTGAGTATACCAATGCAATCGCATTGAGAGTTACATCTGGTTCCAGCATGGTTCAGGCTGATTTAAGTCATGAAGTTGTTGCGGTAGATATCGAAGATTCCATCCGCATGAATGCAGATTGTATGGCATCACAGGTATTTATCGGAGCAGACGGACAGTTATCAAGTATTGATAATTTAAGCAAAGTAATCAATGCAGGTATGAGATACAGTGTTCCAACCTTAGGCGTATGTGCTGTAGGTAAAGACATGGAGCGTACCGACAGATTCTTTAAATTAGCTACACGTATTATCGCTGAGATGGGATGCCAGATGGTAAAAACCTATAACTGTGAAAACTTCGAAGAAGTCGTTGCAGCCTGCCCGGTACCAATCGTAGTAGCCGGTGGTAAGAAATTGGCTGAAAAAGATGCTTTGACATTAGCTTATGATGTAATCAGCAAAGGTGCAAGAGGTGTTGATATGGGAAGAAATATCTTCCAGAGCCAGCATCCGGTTGAAATGGCACAGGCTGTTCATAAGGTAGTACATGAAGGCTTCACAGACAAAGAAGCATATGAATTTTACGAAGATCTTATTCATTAATACAATGAGAGAAGAAGGGGCAGGCTGTTTTGGCCTGCCCCTTTTTTGGAAAGAGGATGAGAAATGGTTATCAAAATACTGGAAATGGCATTGCCCGTGCTTATCATGCTGGGGCTTGGATATTTTTGCAAAGCAAAAAATGTGTTTGATGAAAAAGGGCTGCTTGGCTTAAAAGCGTTCATCAGCAATATTACGCTGCCGGTGGTGTTATTCAATGCATTTTTGTGTGCAGAGTACAATGCGAAAATTGTAGTGTTGTTTGTTTTGATTTATGTGGGCTATCTGCTTGCAATCGGTACAGGACTTCTGCTGAATAAAACAGGGAAAAGCTGTTCTGTGTTTATGCCGTTTCTGTTGGCGAGTGCGGAAGGCGGAATGCTCGGATATGCGCTTTACGGACTGATCACTGGAACGCAGACCGGATTTGCGGCAGTTGATCTGGGACAGACTGTTTTTGCATACACGGCATTTCTTGCACTGTTAAAAATGACGGATGGAAAGAAAGTCACCGCCAGAAATCTCCTGGGCAATATGTTTTCCAATAAATGTTTCTGGGGCATGCTGCTTGGTATTATCTGTGGGGCAACCGGAATTGGAAAACTTGTCTTAAACAGCAGTGTCGGCGGAATCGTTACTTCGGTCATCAGTATGATCGCAGCACCGACGAGCGCAATCGTACTTCTTGTTGTTGGATATGAATTAAATATGAAACGTGAGTTGATGAAAAAAGTACTTATTACAGTTGTAACACGTCTGGCAATCATGGCAGTACTTTTAGTGGCAGTGAGTGCAATTGTCACAGGAATTTTTGGATACGACAAAGAACTTGAAGTTGCGTTGATGGTGTTATATTCGCTTCCGGCACCGTTTATCATTCCGATGTTTGCAGACCTCGGAGACGACAGCGAATATGTTTCGACGACGCTTTCGGTCAACACCGTCGTCACGATCATTCTGTTTGTGTTTATCTCGGCATTCTATATTATGTAGGGAATATTTTTATTGAGAAACTGCGTGAAGAAAACGATTTATTAGTTGCATTTATGTGTAGATTCTCTTATATTAGTATAAGAACATCAAATCTGAGGGGATTTAGATGAGAGAAAGGATATCAAACAAGATGATGGAGAAAGAGAACTTTAATGTTGTAGATATCTTTGGCGAAAACGTATTCAACGATTCTGTCATGCAGGCTCGTTTACCAAAGAAAGTTTACAAAAAACTTCACGAAGTAATGGAGGAAGGAAAAGAATTAGACCTCGAGACCGCAGATGTCGTTGCTCATGAGATGAAGGAGTGGGCAATTGAAAAAGGTGCAACACATTATACGCACTGGTTCCAGCCGCTTACCGGTGTGACAGCAGAGAAACACGATTCTTTCATTACTGCGCCTATGGAAAACGGCAAGGTTTTGATGAGTTTTTCGGGAAAAGAATTAATTAAAGGTGAACCGGATGCATCATCTTTTCCATCCGGTGGATTAAGAGCGACTTTTGAGGCGAGAGGATATACAGCCTGGGACTGTACTTCCCCGGCATTTGTCAGACAGGACGCAGCAGGCGCAACACTCTGCATTCCGACTGCATTCTGTTCCTACACAGGAGAAGCACTTGACCAGAAGACACCATTGCTTCGTTCCATGGAAGCGATCAACGAGCAGGCACTGCGTCTGATCCGTTTATTCGGAAACACAACCTCTAAGAGAGTGACTCCTTCGGTAGGACCGGAGCAGGAATACTTTATTGTAGACAGAGAAAAATATTTACAGAGAAAAGACCTGATCTTTACCGGACGTACTTTGTTTGGTGCAATGCCTCCAAAAGGACAGGAAATGGATGACCATTACTTTGGAAGCATCCGCGAACGTATCGCATCCTATATGAGAGATGTCAATATCGAACTGTGGAAGCTTGGCGTGTCCTCGAAGACACAGCATAATGAGGTCGCACCTGCACAGCACGAACTGGCTCCTATTTATGCAGTGGCAAATATCGCAGTTGACCACAACCAGCTTATCATGGAGACTTTGAAAAAGGTTGCGTATCGTCATGGGTTACAGTGCCTGTTGCATGAGAAACCATTTGCAGGGGTGAATGGTTCCGGTAAGCATGACAACTGGTCCATTACGACAGACGATGGCATTAACCTGTTAGAGCCGGGGAAAACACCGCACGAGAATATTCAGTTCCTTTTGGTGCTGACCTGTATTTTAAAGGCAGTGGATACCCATGCCGATCTTTTGCGAGAATCCGCAGCAGATGTCGGAAATGATCACAGACTTGGCGCAAACGAGGCACCACCAGCCATTTTATCCGTATATCTTGGCGAACAGTTAGAGGATGTGTTATCACAGTTGATCAGCACAGGAGCCGCTACACACAGTATTTCAGGTCAGAGATTAGAGACAGGTGTAAAATCACTGCCTGATTTCATGAAAGATGCGACAGACCGAAACAGAACATCTCCATTTGCTTTTACAGGAAACAAATTCGAGTTCCGTATGGTAGGTTCCCAGGACTCTGTTTCCCAGCCAAACGTTGTGTTAAATACAATTGTGGCAGAGGCATTTGCAGAAGCGTGTGATGAACTGGAAAAAGCAGATGACTTTGACATGGCTGTGCATGATCTCATCAAAAAATATGCGACAGAGCATCAGAGAATCGTATTCAATGGCAACGGATATTCAGACGAATGGGTAGAGGAAGCCGAAAGACGTGGACTTCCGAATATCAAATCCATGGTAGATGCCATTCCTGCATTAAATACAGAAAAAGCAGTTGCTTTATTTGAAAAATTCGGTGTATTTACAAAGGCAGAGCTTGATTCCCGTGTGGAGATCGAATATGAGACATATGCGAAAGAGATCAACATTGAGGCAAAGGCGATGATTGACATCGCAACAAAACAGATCATCCCGGCTGTCATCCGTTATACAACCACGCTGGCAGAATCTATCAATACGGTAAAAGCAGCCTGCGGCGCAGATATCAGCGTGCAGACAGAGATCCTGGTGGAAGTATCAGATCTTCTTGCAGATACGAAGAATGCGCTTTCAAAATTAGAGGAAGTGACTGCACAGGGCGCATCCATGGAACAGGGCAGAGAACAGGCAGTTTATTACCGTGATGAAGTTATGACTGCAATGAAGGCTTTGAGAACACCGGTTGATAAATTAGAGATGCTGGTAGATAAATCCATGTGGCCAATGCCGTCCTATGGAGATCTCATGTTTGAGGTGTAAAGCAAATTTACTAAAAAAATATTGTTTCCAAGGAAATAAATATAAAATTTGTACAAAATCGCAAAAAAATAAAAAATAGTCTTGAAAAATGATTTTGAAAGTATTATTTTAGTTACAACAACAAAACATTGCGAGAGAAAAAAGAACGAAGGCGTTCCAACAGGAGTTGGAATGCCTTCTTTTTTGTTTATAGGAAATTGCAATGTGAATCAAAGAAATCAAATCTCAGGGGATTTGGATGAAAAGAAAGGATGTAGAAAGATGAGCGAAAAAGAGTACTTCAATGTAGCCGACATCTTTGGAGAAAACGTATTTAATGATGCAGTCATGCAGGAACGGCTTCCAAAGAAAATTTACAAAAAACTTCATGAAGTCATGGAGGAAGGAAAAGAATTAGATCTTGAGACAGCAGATGTTGTGGCTCATGAGATGAAAGAATGGGCAATCGAAAAAGGGGCAACACATTATACACACTGGTTCCAGCCACTTACCGGTGTGACAGCAGAAAAACATGATTCCTTTATCACAGCTCCAATGCCAAATGGAAAAGTATTGATGAGCTTCTCCGGCAAGGAACTGATAAAAGGCGAACCGGATGCATCTTCTTTCCCGTCCGGAGGACTGAGAGCAACCTTCGAAGCCAGAGGATATACAGCATGGGATTGTACATCACCGGCATTCGTAAGACAGGATGCAGCAGGCGCAACACTTTGCATTCCAACAGCCTTCTGCTCCTACACAGGCGAAGCACTTGACCAGAAAACACCACTGCTTCGTTCCATGGAAGCAATCAATGAACAGTCACTTCGTTTACTGAGATTATTTGGCAATACAACATCGAAAAAAGTAACACCTTCCGTTGGACCGGAGCAGGAATACTTTATTGTTGACAGAGAAAAATATTTACAGAGAAAAGACTTGATTTTCACCGGACGTACCTTATTTGGTGCAATGCCTCCAAAAGGACAGGAAATGGATGATCACTATTTCGGAAGCATCCGTGAGAGAATCGCAGCTTACATGAAAGATGTAAACAAAGAGCTCTGGAAGCTCGGTGTGTCTGCAAAAACACAGCATAACGAGGTAGCACCGGCACAGCATGAGTTAGCTCCGATCTATGCAGAGGCAAACATCGCAGTTGACCACAACCAGTTAGTTATGGAGACTTTGAAAAAAGTAGCTTACCGCCACGGCTTACAGTGCCTGCTTCATGAAAAACCATTTGCTGGTGTAAACGGTTCCGGAAAACACAACAACTGGTCTATCACAACAGATGACGGAATCAACTTATTAGATCCTGGTAAAACACCGCATGAGAACATTCAGTTCTTACTAGTTTTAACCTGTATTTTAAAAGCAGTTGATACACATGCAGATCTGTTAAGAGAGTCCGCAGCAGATGTCGGAAATGACCACAGATTAGGAGCAAATGAGGCACCACCTGCAATCCTTTCCGTATTCTTAGGCGAGCAGTTACAGGATGTGTTATCACAGCTGATCAGCACCGGAGAGGCAACACACAGTATTTCAGGAAAAATGTTAGAGACAGGTGTTAAAACATTACCTGATTTCATGAAAGATGCAACAGACCGTAACAGAACTTCACCATTTGCATTTACTGGCAATAAATTCGAGTTCCGTATGGTTGGTTCCCAGGATTCAATCGCACAGCCAAACGTTGTACTTAACACAATCGTTGCAGAAGCATTTGCAGAAGCCTGTGATGAGCTGGAAAAAGCAGATGACTTCGACATGGCAGTACATGATATGATCAAAAAATACGCAACTGAGCACCAGAGAATCGTATTCAATGGAAATGGTTACTCCGAGGAATGGGTAAAAGAAGCCGAAAGACGTGGTCTTCCAAACATCAAATCCATGGTAGACGCAATCCCGGCATTGAATACAGAAAAAGCAGTTGCTTTATTTGAAAAATTTGGCGTATTTACAAAGGCAGAACTTGATTCCCGTGTTGAGATCGAATATGAGACTTATGCAAAAGAGATCAATATTGAAGCAAAGGCAATGATCGATATTGCAACCAAGCAGATCATTCCGGCAGTGATTAAATACACAACGGTACTTGCAGAGTCTATTACAGCAGTCAAATCTGCATGTGGTGCTGATGTGAGCGTCCAGACCGAAATTTTAACAGAAGTATCGGATCTGCTCGCAGATGCAAAAAATGCACTTTCCAAACTGGAAGAGGTTACTGCAAAGGGTGGTGCAATGGAAGAAGGAAGAGAGCAGGCGGTTTACTATCATGATGAAGTAAAAGCAGCTATGGATGCGTTAAGAGCACCGGTTGATAAACTGGAAATGTTAGTAGACAAATCTATGTGGCCAATGCCTTCTTACGGCGATCTGATCTTTGAAGTATAAAAAATCCCTATAAAAAGGGAGGATGCCAGGTGGCTATCCACCTGGCAGATTATGAAAAAGTTTATAATAAAAAGTAATCAAAACTTTGAAACTGTCTATCGTTTTTATGCTTTTATTATATGCAGAAGAAGTGAAAATTTCATGTTCACATGATGAAAGGTTTTTAAACAAATTGTGAACAAATAAAGAATAGAAATTAAGGAGGATATTATGAAGAAACTAGAAATTATTATCAAGCCGGAAAAACTGGAAGATTTAAAAGAAGTTTTGGATTCCTGTGAAGTAAACGGTATGAATATCGTAAACAGCATGGGTTATGGTAATCAGAAAGGTATTATCAAGAATTACCGTGGTTCTGAATATGCTGTGAACCTGCTTCCTAAGGTTAAAGTTGAGACGGTTGTAACAGATGAACTGGCACCTTCTTTGATCGACAAGATCGTAAAAGAAATTAATACCGGACATTTTGGTGATGGTAAAATTTTCGTTTATGATGTTGAGGATGCAGTTCGTATCCGTACCGGCGAACATGGTACAGATGCATTGTAATAAAGTACAATGGAAGCTTCGGCGGAAGGAAAGAGGAGTCCGGAAGTAGGAGTGAGAGATTGATTATGAAAAAATTGAATCAGGAAAAAACGATTATCAAAGGGGATAATAAAGGGCGTAGTCTCGCCTGATATTATCTCCTTTTTTATTCGTAAAACAAGGAGGCTAATTATGGATATGAGTGTATGGTACCTTATGGGTGCAGCGTTAGTATTTTTTATGCAATGTGGATTTGCAATGGTAGAAGCAGGTTTTACCAGAGCAAAAAACGTTGGTAACATTACCATGAAAAACTTAATGGATTTTTGTATTGGTACAGTTGCTTTTTATTTGTTAGGTTATAACCTTCTCTGTGGTGAAGGTAGTTTTGTAGGCTGGGGATTAAATCCATTCACCGGATTTGGTGATACAGACTGGTCAGGTTTTGTATTTAACTTGGTTTTCTGTGCAACAGCAGCAACGATTGTTTCAGGAGCAATGGCAGAGCGTACAAAATTTGTTACTTATTGTGTGTATAGTTTTATCATCAGTCTTGTGGTTTATCCGGTTGAGGCACACTGGGTATGGGGTGCAACACCTTGGCTTACAGATTTAGGATTTACAGATTTCGCAGGATCTGCCTGCATCCATATGGTAGGTGGTATTACAGCCTTCATCGGAGCTGCAATGTTGGGACCTCGTATTGGTAAATACGACAAAAACGGTAAACCAAAGCCAATCCTTGGTCATAATATTTTAATCGGTGCTCTTGGTGTATTCATTCTCTGGTTTGGCTGGTATGGATTCAATGGAGCAGCAGCATCAGACGTAATGCAGTTATCACAGATTTTCGCAACAACAACCGTAGCACCAGCAGTAGCAACTGTAAGTGCAATGCTTTATACCTGGATCAGAAATGGTAAACCGGATGTTTCCATGTCTTTAAACGGATCTCTTGCAGGTCTTGTAGCAGTAACAGCCGGATGTGCAAATGTGGATGTGATTGGTTCCTTTATCATCGGTGCAGTAGCAGGTGTTCTGGTCTGCGTAGCTGTATACTTTATTGAGGATAAATTAAAAGTAGATGATCCGGTTGGTGCAGTAGCAGTTCATGGATGCAACGGTATCTGGGGTACGATTGCAGTAGGATTATTTGATTACAAAGACGGTTTATTCTACGGCGGCGGGGTACATCATTTACTGATCCAGTTACTTGGTATTGTATGTATCGCAGGCTGGACAATCGTTACAATGACAATTGTATTTACAGTACTTAAGAAAACAATCGGACTCAGAGTATCCGCACAGGAAGAAGTGGAAGGTCTTGATTCCACAGAACATGGTCTTGAATCCGGATATCCTGACTTTGTTCCAAGAGAACTTCATTAATTCGCACGAATCTAATTCGATTAGGTTCGTGGAATCTAATCCCCTTAGTAGTATATACATCAACAGTAAAAACCCCAAAGTGAGAGCTTTGGGGTTTTTGCTGCTATTTCGTGGTGGATTTTTTACAGGTGGAAGGATATAATAAAAAAGAAAATGGAAGAAGGGAAAGCGTGGATTGGTTGATGAAAAGAAATCTTTTATTTATCAGTGGATATCCGGAAATCATAGATGAGTTTCAGTCTGTATTAGAGGAAAAACAGATTGACATGGACATTATCAGGAATGGAAATGACGCAATGAAGATGTTGCATGAAAAAGAGTATCAGGTGGTTGTGACAGACCTGAATCTGGAAGGATGCAATGGAGACAAGATAATATCTTATGTAAACCAACAATTTCCGGATACCATCTGCATGTTGTATACAAGTTCGATCAGCACCGTGCAGCTTGGATTTTATCTGAACAAGCGGGACGTTTTCCGTGTGTTCCTGCGTCCGATGAATTTCCGGCAGGAATTTATGCAGGCATTAGAGGAAGCATATGAACTCTATGATCTGAAAAAACATGACCGTGACAGCAGGCAGGAACGCTTAAGACAGTTGGAGAGAAACCGGAAAGCAATTGCAGAACTGGAGAGAATCTTAGAAAACCAGAATAAAGGCTGGAAAGAATTTGAGGCTTTTGCCGGGCAGCTGTTAGGTTTTACAATGGAGCGTTACGGAACGGCATGGAGCGAAAAACAACGCAGAGCGTATGTTTCAGAAGAGAAAGAAATATTAAATGAAATGTGCAAAAAGCCAGATGCCATAAGCATTGCCAGAGCACAGGATCAGGCAGAAAAAATGCTAGTCCATAGATGATGTGGACTAGCATTTTTTTGCCCTGCTGGGCAATCATATATAATTTTATATTACTGACCGTCTGGGGCTGTATCTGTTGTCGAAGAATCTGTTGTTGCAGCAGGATCGGTCACAGTAGTATCAGAACCGGCCGCATCACCGATCGGATTGACACCGGCTGCACCAGGAAATGCATTGGTTCCGGTATAGGTGGAGTTTGTCTCATTGTGTACGGTACAGGTCTGGCTTAAGAATGCTTCTGTCAGCAGATACGGTGCATCCTCGGTTGTTTCGGAACCACCGATCACATATACTCCGGCAGCAACTGTTTCCGGTGGACAATAGCTGCCAGCTAACATATTAGAAGCGGTACAGATATTTGCAACCGTATGGTGGTCACAGTATTCTGTTGGCTCCGTACCCTGTGCAAAGTATTCTGTGATGACACAGTTTCCACGAGGATCGTGGTCGCATACACCCTCGATCGGAAGTTTGCCGGATTCTTTACATACTGCAACAGCGACAATTCCACTTGGTTTGGTGAAATCCTTATAAGCGAGGTTTTCGTGTATCCGCTTCATAACGGCTTTCCAGATTCGTTTTGGATAATTGGTATCCGAACCGCTCTGAACCGCGTTGTCATCATATCCACCCCAGACAGCACAGGTATAATAAGGTGTATAACCTGCGAATAACGCATCACGGCTGCTGGTGGTTGTACCGGATTTTCCTGCCTGAGCCATGGAGCTGCCGAAGTAAGCAGAAGTACCGGTACCAGAAGTCATAACGTCTTCCATGGCACTTGTTAGAAGCCATGCTGTGGTATCTTTGATCACTGTATGGGATTCCGGTGTTGTATTGTCGATCAATACATTGCCGTCATGGTCTAAAATCTTTGTATAGAACTTTGGTTTAATGTAAGTTCCCTGATTTGCGATAGCAGCATAAGCAGCGGTAAGCTCCAGATTGGAAACACCCTGCGTGATACCACCGAGTGCAAGTGCTTCATTCATATCACGGGAATCAACGGTTGTAAAACCATATTCCTGTACATACTGCCAGCCGAGGGAAACCCCGGTCTGTGCAAGCGTTTTTACAGTTACAATATTGATAGAATCGGTAATCGCCTCTCGCAACGTTGTAAAACCGCGGTAACGTTTATCGTAGTTATTGACTGCTTTTCCATTAGCTCCGGCATAAGTGTAAGGAGCGTCATCCTGCACAGAGGCAAGGGTAAGACCGCCTGCATCGAGGGCAGCCGAGTAAGAAGCCAGAATCTTAAAGGTGGAACCAGGCTGTCTTGTGGTGTCAGTTGCACGGTTTAAAGTTTTGCTTGCTGTCTTGTCTCCACGACCACCAACAATGGCTTTTACCTCGCCGGTTGACTGGTCGATGATCGTTAAGGATGCCTGAGGCTGGATCGTATAGATGACAGTTTCACTTCCGTCTACGATTTCATCGCCGTCTGTCATAATGTCAGCCTTGTACTGTTCGATCGCAGCGTCCGCATCTTCCTCAGAAGCAAAGTTGATTGAGTAATTGGTGCTCTTGAAGTTCGGGTTATCCTTATTCTTATAATAAGAAAGCATGGTCTGTTCACTGTAATTTTTTACAGATCCGTCGGCGGAACGGATTGAGACACGATAGGAGAAGGAAACCTTTGGATTAGAGGTATAGTTGTCCTGGTTGTTGACTTCCTCATCTGCAATGTTCTGGATATCCATGTCCTGTGTTGAGTAAATGGTAAGACCACTCTGGTAAAGGGTCTTATATGCCTGGGTTTCCGTATAGCCCTTCTGTTCTACGAGATCGCGGATAACCTGATCCGTCAATTCATCAATAAAGTAAGAATTGATACCGTTGTCCTGTAATTCTACGTTGACTAACTGGATTCTGTCATAAACATTATCTGCCACAGCTTCGTCATATTCACTCTGGGTGATAAATTCCTGATCTAACATATTATTTAATACTTTCATGCGTCGTTCCGCATTTTTCTCCGGGTTGGAGATCGGATTAAACCTGGACGGATTCTGCGTGATCGCTGCTAAAACGGCACATTCCGAGAGCGTCAGCTCGGACACATCTTTTCCGAAATATCGTTCGGAAGCGACTGCGACACCGAGCGTATTCTGCCCAAGGTTGATAGCATTTAAATAGTTTTCCATGATCCAGTTCTTACTTACTTTTTTCTCAAGCTGGACGGCAAGATACTGTTCCTGGATCTTACGTTCCAGTTTATCAATGAAAGAAGTTTCACTGGTCCATTCGGTGAAAACGGTATTCTTTAAGAGCTGCTGTGTGATCGTACTGGCACCCTGGGAAAAGTTTCCGCCGGAAGTGATACCGGTAACACCGGCACGGATAATACCAGTGATGTCGATACCGTTGTGCTCATAGAAACGGGAATCTTCAATTGCTACAAAGGCATGTTGAAGATTGATCGGTATCTCGTCGATCGTTACATTTTTTCGGTTCGAACCGGAGGCCACTAAAGTGGCAATCTCATTGCCCTGATTGTCTAAGACTGTGGTAAGATAACCGGTAGGTGTTGCGTCAATGTCATCTATGGACGGAGCGGAATCAAGAATTCCTTTATAAACTCCAAATCCAAGGCTTCCGCCTATAATTGCGAGTGCAAAACAGCATATGAGCAATACTTTGCAAAAAACAACACGCATTTTCTTGCGGTACATAATGCCCTTGGAAGTCAGTTCGGCTTGACGTTTTTTCGAACTTTTCTTTCCATAATTCATATAATAAGTCTCCTTTTGATCAAATGTCTAAATTTACCGTCTATGTATTATACCAAATAAATGTGTCATAATAAAGAAAAATGTGAAAATATTGAGTTCCTTCCATATTGCATTTTATATTCGTTTCATGATAGTATTTTGATACAGATGAGAAAAAAATATGCGCAAAAGCAGGCAGGTCAGGAGTCAGAAGAGATGAAGACAGTATATGTTGGCGGTGAGGGAGAGGTTGTTGAAAAAAAATCCCGCTTTATTGCAACGGTCCGTCCGGTGAACAGCGAGGAGGAAGCAGCCTCATTTATTAATGAAATGAAAAAGAAATATTGGGACGCCAGACATAATTGTTCTGCCTTTGTGATCGGAGACAGACAGGAGATCAGCCGCTGTTCGGATGACGGGGAACCGGCGCAGACAGCAGGACGTCCGATGTTAGATGTATTATTAAAGGAAGAAATACATAACGTGTGCGTGGTCGTTACCCGCTATTTTGGCGGAACACTGCTCGGAACCGGAGGTCTTGTCCGGGCATATCAGAAAGCAACACAGACCGGACTGCAAAACAGTGTGATTATAGATAAACAGCTTGGAAGAAAGTTAACGATCGGGACAGATTACAATGGACTTGGAAAGTTACAGTATCTGATCGCAAAAGAGGAACTTACAACAATTGATACCGTTTATACGGATAAAGTGGAATTAATTTTAATGGTTCCGAAGGAAAAAGAGCAGATTTTTGAAAAAGAAGTGATTGAAGCGACCAGCGGAAATGCCGATATTTCCTGGGGTGACGAGGTGTTATACGCCATGATTGAGAAAAATTTAAAAATCTTTGAAAAAAATGCTTGACATATTTAGTAAGGGTGTATATAATAGCTATTGTTGACGGCGCAAAAGTCAAAAACACAATACATAGGGCTATCGCCAAACGGTAAGGCAACGGACTCTGACTCCGTCATTTCAAGGTTCGAATCCTTGTAGCCCTGCTAGAAAGCACCACGAAAGTGGTGCTGTTTTTAATTTGCAGGAATATGTGAGAAGGAATTGTTCATTGATCTTTCGGATACAGGGTGAACAGAGGTATTAGACATGTATGATTTTAAAAGCCGTGTAAGATACAGTGAAGTGAATAGTGAGAGACAGCTTACGCTGCCGGCGGTAGTGGATTATCTGCAGAACTGCTGTACCTTCCAGTCGGAAGATATGAATATCGGTGTGGAGTATTTAGAGAAGCGGCATGAAGCATGGGTGCTGTCATCCTGGGAGATCGTGATCAACCGCTATCCGAAGCTTGCAGAACATATAACGGTCAGCACATGGCCATACAACTTTAAGGGATTTTACGGATACCGTAATTTTACAATTAAGGATGAGGCAGGAGAAATCTGTGCGTTTGCAAATTCGGTCTGGGTTTATATGGACACGGATGCAATGCGCCCGGCACGGATTGCAAAAGAAGTGCAGGATGCCTATATTCCGGTGATGAATGATGCGATACAGTATGAGTGGTCAGACCGCAAGATCCGTATTGAGGGCACTCAGGTGGAAAAAGAACCGGTTTTGGTACAGCGTTTCCACATTGATACCAATCATCACATGAATAATGGAAAGTATATTCTTGTGGCAGAAGAATATCTGCCGGAAGATTTTAAGACGGAGAGTATCCGTGTTGAGTATAAAAAGGCTGCGGTATTAGGTGATCTGTTATATCCGGAAGTTTATACGCAGCAGAACGGAGTAACCATTGTTTTGGCAGATGCACAGAAAGTGCCGTATGCCATTATACAGTTTAGAGGAAAATAGAATGTTAAAATTAGGACAGTATCAGAAACTTACAATTGTAAAAAGAGTGGAGTTTGGTGTTTATCTTGCAGAGGAACAGGACGTGGAGAAGCGGGTGCTTCTTCCGGCAAAACAGGTTCCGGAAGATGCAAAGACAGGGGATGAACTGGAAGTCTTTTTATACAAGGATTCCAAAGACCGGATGATCGCAACAACAAACCAGCCAAAGCTCACTTTGGGAGGACTTGCAGTTTTACGTGTGGCACAGGTTGGAAAGATCGGTGCATTTCTTGACTGGGGGCTGGAAAAAGACCTGTTTCTTCCTTATAAAGAGATGACAATGAAAGTGCAGCCGGAGGATGAAGTTCTGGTGACACTTTATATCGATAAGAGCAGCAGACTCTGTGCAAGCATGAAGAAGCTTTATGATCTGCTCTCCACAGATTCTCCATATAAAGAGGGAGATCATGTGGAAGGAAGAGTGTATGAGTTCAGCGATAATTTTGGTACGTTTGTCGCAGTGGATGATAAATATTCAGCCATGATCCCACGACACGAGGATACGAGCAAACTTAGAATTGGAGATGTGATCGAGGCAAAAGTCACTAAGGTAAAACCGGACGGAAAACTGGATGTGTCATTGCGGGATAAAGCTTATCTGCAGATGGACGAGGATGCAGAGAAAGTGATGCGGGTGATCGAGGAGTTTGCCGGGGTTCTTCCATTTGGGGATAAAGCTTCTCCGGAAGTGATCAAACGAGAAACCGGACTCAGCAAAAATGCTTTCAAACGTGCGGTGGGACGTTTATATAAGGAACACCGTGTGGAAATAACTGAAAGAAGTATCAGAAAGGTGGACTAACAACATGAAAAAAGTAATCAGTACAGAAAAAGCACCGGCAGCAATCGGACCATATTCACAGGCAATCGAAGTGAATGGAATGGTTTACACATCAGGTATTATCCCTGTTGTACCGGAAACCGGAGAAATCCCGGAAGGTTCTGTGGCACAGGCAAAACAGGCACTTGCCAATCTTTCTAATTTATTGGAAGCGGCTGGAACGAATATGGACAATGTAGTTAAGACAACTGTATTTATCAAAGAGATGAATGATTTTGGCGCGATCAATGATGTTTACAAGACATTCTTTACAACAGATTTCCCGTCAAGAAGCTGCGTGGAAGTTGCACGTCTGCCAAAGGATGTTATGCTTGAGATTGAAGCAATCGCAATTAAATAATAAAGATGATGTGAGGGGCAAAAATTAATTTGCTCCTCGTTTTTATATGAGAGCTGCTTTGCCGCCATGCAATTTATACAATGCTGCCCTAAAAATAGATAAAAACTGATTGCCAGATTTGGTAGAATGTGACAAAGCCAGGCTGTTGACAGGTATAACGCTCTTTGCTATAATAACCATGTAATAAATGTAACAAATTCGTAATAAATAATTCTTGGAGGCAATATACAAGATGAATTATAGAATGAAAAGAATAGCAAGCTGTTTACTTGCAGGTGCTATTGTGATTGGTGGAACAGGAGTTGGAACATACGGAGCGCAGACAGGCGGCGTATCAGCAGTGATCGCAACCGGACTTTCTTCTAATGGTTCCCCGGCAGCAGGATTTTCAAAAATGCTTTCCCAGTGCCTGATCGACAGTGATAAGGCAGTTGCAGAAGCAGCAGCCCAGGCAGAGGAACAGGTCAGCGAGAATGATGTTCCAGTTGTAGCATCTGAGTATGCAGATATTGCAATTGCACAGGTAGATAATTATGTGAATGTCAGAGCAGAAGCCAATACAGACAGTGAAGTATTAGGCAAGCTGTATAATAACTCAGCAGCGACTGTTTTGGAGACAACAGAAGACGGCTGGTATAAGATCACATCCGGAAGCGTTACCGGATATGTAAAATGCGAATATGTTGTGACAGGAGATGAGGAACTTGCCAAGAGAGTAAGTACCAGATATGCAACTGTAACAACGACTACGTTATATGTAAGAACAGAGCCTTCCACAGAAGCCAGCATTTTAACAATGCTTGGTGAGGGAGACGATTTCGTTGTTGTAGATGATTCCATGAAGGATAGCGGATGGGTAATTGTTACAACAGAGGAAGGTGACGGATACGTTTCTACAGATTATGTAAATCTCTGGACTGATTTTGTGACTGCAGAATCCAAAGCAGAGGAGGAAGCAAGACTTGCAAAAGAAGAAGCAGAGCGTCAGGCAGCAGCCGCTGCAGCAGCGAAGGCAAAACAGAAATCCTCCAGCAGCTCATCTTCAAGCAGTACAAGCAGTTCCGGTGGATCATCTTCTGCATCCTACTCAGCACCGAGCGGATCAGACGGTCAGGCAGTTGCAAATTATGCAAGCCAGTTCATTGGTAATCCATATGTATATGGTGGTTCCAGTCTGACAAACGGAACAGACTGTTCTGGATTTGTAATGTCTGTATATGCAGCATTTGGCATCAGCCTTCCACATTCTTCCAGCGGACAGAGAAGCGCCGGATATGGGGTAAGCTTATCAGAAGCACAGCCGGGCGACATTGTATGCTATAGTGGACATGTTGGAATCTATGTAGGTAATAACACCATTGTACATGCAAGTACACCGTCTAGTGGTATTAAGTATTCAACAGCTACATATCGTAATGTACTTTCTGTAAGAAGAATTTTCTAAACAGGTATCATTTGGACTGTCACATTTGTGGCAGTCCTTTTTTGATATTTCTATTAGGTGTTTGCGAAACTCAAATCCATGCTATTAAATTGTGAAGAATTAAAAAATGCTTCGCAAGTTTCATAACAGAAAAAATACGATTTATAAAATATGCACAAAAAAGAATGGGCATCTCAGAAATATTAAACAAAGACATGGAAGTTATGAGAAAGTTTTCCACGTGAAAAAAGTCGAAAAATACTAAAAAATAAAGTTATACACGAAGTTATCCACGTTATCCACAATTTTTGGCGGTAAAAATGTGGTTTACATAGTAAAAAACTCGAATATACGTTTTGTACATATGTGATAAAGTTAACGATAAAAGAAAAAAACTATTGCATTTTTTGTAATGAGATAAAAGGAAAAAATAGTGTGAATTGTCAGACAACATAAAACAGACCCGCCATTCACGGCGGATTTATAACGCAACTTGAAAAATCAAAAGAGGTTTGCTATACTACATGCATAAATTTTCTTGAACTGAGAAAAATAACCAGGAGTGTTAAATGATAAAGAAAGTTGATATACTGGGAATTCAGTTGGACAATTACACAGTGCGGGAAGCGATTATGTGTGTGGAACGTTTTCTGAGCAATAATGTCCTTAATACGATCGAGAGCATTTCCTTGCAGATGCTGATCGATTCGGAGACGAACCCGGTATTAAAAGAAGTTATGAGTTCCCTGAATCTTGCAGTGATCGGAGAGAAAGAGATCATCCAGGCAGCTGGGCTTGAGTCCATGCAGCGAATCCGGGAAACAGAGGAAAATGATTTTTATTTTGAATTTTTTAAACGGATAGAGCGCAATAAAAAAAGTGTTTTTTTACTTGGAGATACGCAGGAGAAAATCGATACACTGAAAGCGGAATTAAATGAGGATTATCCGAAGCTTGTCTTTGCGGGAGAGTATGCTGTGGAGAACTGTATAGGTGACTTAGAGGCAGTAATCAATGATATGAATGCGACTACACCGGATGTGATCATATCTGTTCTGCCGTCCCCGTTGCAGGAGCAGTTCTTATATGAACACCGGGATAAAATGAATGCAAATATCTGGTATGGAATCGGAGGGATACCGGTACATAAGAAAAAGCACGGCATACTTGCCCACTTGAAAAGCATCATACATCGTGGCAAGTTGATCAACAGTATGAATAAGTATGATGAAAAAGAAGAGGAATTGTAGTAGAAATGCAGAAATTAATCAATAAACGTTCCATAGTGATAGATTATCTGATGATGATCGTCGGGACAGGACTGTTAGCGGCAGCCATCCAGTGTCTGTATGATCCGATCGGTCTTGTCACAGGAGGTTTTACAGGACTTGCGATTGTGATCAAAGCAGTGACAGAGAGATTTGTGCCGGGAGGAATCCCACTCTGGCTGACCAATATTGGGCTGAATGTGCCGCTGTTTTTTCTGACTCTGAAGTTTAAAGGAAAGAGGTTTATCTGGCGGACTGTTGTGGGTACGGTACTTTTGTCTGCGTGGATTTATGTGATTCCGGCAATTGATCTGACACAGCAGGATTACTTTCTTGCCGCAATTTTTGGTGGTGTGATCGGTGGAGCCGGCATGGGACTGATCCTTTTGGCACGTTCCACGACAGGCGGAACCGAACTTTTAGCAGTGCTGATCCAGCATTTTGTAAGACATTACTCTGTGGTACAGATCATGCAGGTATTAGATGCCATGATCGTTCTGACCGGACTGTACCTGTTTGGTATCAAGGCAGGAATGTATGCGATCGTTGCCATTTTTGTCACAACGAAAGTGTCGGATGGCCTGATGGAGGGATTTAAGTATTCCAAGTCAGCGTTCATCATTACAGACCAGTATGAAAAAGTGGCAAAAAAGATACTGCTGGAGTTAGACCGTGGAGCAACCGGTCTATATGCAAAAGGAATGTATTCCGGTGATGAAAAGTGCATGCTTTACTGTGTTGTTTCAAAGAAACAGATCGTGGAACTGAAAGATATCGTGGCATCGGTGGATCCGGATGCGTTTGTCATTGTCTCAGATGTCCGCGAAGTACTCGGCGAGGGATTTCTGGAATATCATGGGAACCGGTAATTTTTTTGTGGAGATTGTATACAGGTAATATAAGGTAAAATTTCCAGCAAAATTGAGGAAATGCATAAAAAAATATGTATTTCCTCTTTATTTTTTTGCAGTTTTGCATTAAAATGTAATCTAGGTATTTTTGTTGAGGGAGAAAAGTAAGGTTTTTTTTGTGAAAGTTGAACAGAATTGACCAGAGAAGGAGCATAGCTTATGATTTCGAATCAGATACTTCAGAACACAATTGATGGATTGAAGGGAATAACCAGAATTGATTTATGCATTATTGATGTCGAGGGAAAGATTTTGGCTGCTACATTTCCTGACGCAGAGAAGTATGTAGAACCTGCTCAGGCATTTGTGGAGTCACCTGCAGACAGCCAGGTGGTGAACGGATATCAGTTTTTCAAGGTGTTTGATGAACACCAGTTAGAGTATATCCTGCTTGCCAACGGAGACAGTGACGATGTCTACATGGTGGGTAAAATTGCCAGTTTCCAAATACAGAATCTTCTGGTAGCATATAAGGAGAGATTCGATAAAGACAACTTTATCAAGAATCTTTTGCTGGACAATTTGCTGCTGGTTGATATTTATAACAGAGCGAAGAAGCTCCATATTGATACAGAAGTCCGGAGAGTGGTATTTATCGTTGAGACGAACCGCGAGAAAGATGGCAATGAACTGGAAAAGATCAGAGGAATCTTCGGTGGCAAATCCAAGGACTTTGTCACTGCGGTAGATGAGAAGAACATCATCGTGGTGAAAGAAGTTGCAGACAACGAGGGATACGATGAACTGAACAAGACAGCAGAAGTGATCGTGAACCTGTTCCGTGCAGATGCTGAGAATGATGTTCATGTCGCTTATGGAACAATTGTAAATGAGATCAAAGAAGTATCCCGTTCTTACAAGGAAGCCCGTATGGCATTGGATGTAGGAAAGATTTTCTTTGAGGAAAAAGATGTGATCGCATACTCCACATTGGGAATTGGACGTCTGATCTATCAGCTCCCAATTCCGCTGTGTAAGATGTTCATCAAAGAGATTTTTGATGGCAAATCACCGGATGACTTTGACGAGGAGACACTTACCACAATTAACAAGTTCTTCGAGAACAGCCTGAACGTTTCCGAGACATCCCGCCAGTTATATATCCACAGAAATACACTGGTATATCGTCTGGATAAACTGCAGAAGTACACAGGACTGGATCTTCGTGTGTTTGAAGATGCCATTACATTTAAGATTGCGTTGATGGTTGTAAAATACATGAAATATATGGAGTCATTGGATTACTAGAATTTAGGAGGAAGCAATGATTAAGTTGGAACATGTCAGTAAGTCATATACAGCAGGAATCCCTGCATTAAATGACGTGAGTCTTGACATTGAAGAAGGCGAATTCGTATTCATTGTTGGTGACAGTGGTTCGGGAAAGTCGACACTGATCAAACTTTTACTGAAAGAATTGGAACCAACAGAGGGTACGATCACAATAAACAATAAGAAACTGAACAAGATCAAAAGAAGGCAAATCCCGAAATTTCGCCGTAATATCGGTGTTGTATTTCAGGATTTCCGCTTGTTAAAAGACAGAAATATTTACGATAATGTTGCATTTGCCCAGAAAGTCATCGGGGAATCCAACCGCAGCATTAAGAAGAATGTTCCGTCCATGTTGTCTATGGTAGGACTTGCTGCAAAGTACCGCTCTTATCCGAGACAGCTGTCCGGTGGTGAGCAGCAGCGTGTTGCGATCGCAAGAGCGCTTATCAATGAGCCGAAGATTTTACTGGCAGACGAGCCGACCGGTAACCTGGATAATCACAATGCATGGGAGATCATGAAACTTCTGGAAGAGATCAACAGCCGTGGGACTACGGTGGTAGTTGTTACACATAACATGGAGATCGTGAAAGCGATGAATAAGCGCGTCATCACTATGAAGAAAGGCGTTGTGGTAGAAGACAGCGAGGGTGATTATAGCGATGAGGATTAGTACATTTTTTTACACGATAAAACAGGGACTTAAGAATATCTGGAAGAATAAAATGTTCTCACTTGCATCGATCGCAACGATGACGGCGTGTATCTTTTTATTCGGTCTGTTCTATACGATCGTGACAAATTTCCAGTCAATGGTGAAGGATGCAGAGTCCGGCGTTGCCGTAACGGTCTTTTTTGATGAGGGAATCTCTCAGGATAAGATGGATGAGATCGGTGATCTGATCCGGGCAAGGGCAGAGGTATCGAATGTGGAATTTGTTTCAGCGGATGAGGCGTGGGACAGTTTCAAACAGACTTATTTCGAGGGAAATGAAGCGGCAGCAGAGAGTTTTGCAGGGGACAATCCACTGGCGAATGATGCGAGCTATTCCATTTATATGAATGACATTTCCATGCAGCAGACGTTAGTGACCTATTTACAGTCAGTGGACGGTATCCGGGAAGTAAAACAGTCAGCAGTTGTAGCGAATACGCTGACCGATTTTAATAAATTGATTGGATATGTCTCCGCAGGAATTATTATTATCCTGCTGGGAGTTGCAGTCTTTTTGATCAGTAATACCATCACTGTGGGTATTTCTGTGCGAAGAGAAGAGATCGGTATTATGAAACTGATCGGTGCGACAGATTATTTTGTCCGCGCACCATTTGTGGTAGAAGGTATTGTGATCGGATTGATCGGCGCAGCGATTCCGCTTGGCATCCTGTATGTCCTTTACGGACGGATCATTGATTACATCGGGGATAAGTTCAGTTTTATCAGTAATATGATGAAATTCTTACCGGCAGATGAGGTGTTCCACACATTGGTTCCGGTAGCGTTGATACTCGGTGTCGGCATTGGCTTTATTGGCAGCCGCATCACGATCAGAAAGCACTTGAAAGTATAATCTTATGAAGAAAAGAAACATTTTACACCGCATTCTGGCGGTGGTACTTGTTCTCACAATGGCAACAGGGCTGACGGCACAGGCAAAGGGAGATGCCTCGTCAACGTCGCTCAAGGAAGCACAGAAAGAAAAAGCCGCATTGGAAAAGCAGTTAAAAGCTGCGAAAGAGCTGATCAATGATCTGAAGGATTCCAAAGGTGATGTAGAGGACAAAGTTCAGGAACTGAACAATGAACTTGTGGATATCTCATCGAAGATCACTTCGCTGGAAAATCAGCTTGCGGACAAAAGCACAGAGATTGCAGATGCCGAGGCAGAATTAGCACAGGCAGAAGCAGATAAACAAAAACAGTATGATGATATGAAAACCCGCATCCGGTATATGTATGAAAACAGCCAGACAACGTATCTGGAGCAGCTTCTGGAATCGAACAGCGTGGCAGAGTTTCTGAATACGGCAGAGTATATCGCAGAGATCCAGAAGTATGACAGGCAAAAGCTGGATGAGTACACGGAGAATATTGAATATATCACCGTGGCGAAAGAACAGCTCGAACAGGATTACGCTGATCTGGAAAATATGAAGGCAAATGTGGAGAGCCAGAAGCAGTCAGTTGCAGCACTGATGAGCCAGAAGGAGACTGAGCTTGCAGGCATCACAAGTAATATTTCGGATGCACAGGAGGATGCAAAGTATTTTGAGGCAGAGATACAGGCGCAGAACGAACTGATTGCGGAGATCAAGCGGATCGAGGCTGAGAAAGCGGCAGCGGCAGCCAAAGCGGCCGCAGAAGGAAAAGAGGTAGCAGACAATCCTTATACAGGTGGAGCTTTCACATGGCCGTGTCCGTCAAGTACGAGGATCACCAGTGATTACGGAACGAGGGTTTCACCGACTTCAGGAGCGTCTTCAAACCATAAAGGAATTGATATCGGTGCCTCGGCAGGTGCGGCGATCGTTGCAGCAGCAAACGGTACCGTAAAGGCGGCAAATTACAGCAGTGCAGCTGGAAACTACGTGATGATCGATCATGGCGGTGGACTTTATACCGTTTACATGCATTGTTCCTCGCTTGCAGTTTCAGAAGGAACAGCAGTTTCTGCAGGCCAGACGATCGCCTACGTTGGAAGTACAGGTATTTCTACTGGAAATCATTTACATTTTGGTGTATCATTAAACGGAAGTTATGTCAGTCCGTGGAGTTATCTCAAGGGCTGATAAGCGTTCCGGGAATCAGGCAGATAAAGTATATAAAAAGAGGTTGCCACACGAAAGCCGGAAATCGGAAACGGCATTTTGTGTACAATCTCTTTTTTTTCTGTTTTGTAAAGGTTATGGAAAATAAAACCGGCACCTCGGCATTTTTCTCAATTGCTATGAAAGTGGAGGTGTGGTTATGCATATGTTTACATGGAAAGGATGCAGCAAAAATGTTTTAAAATTGCTGCGAAAGGAAATTTATGGATCAGCAGAATTATGAACTGGATCAAACTGGAGCGGAAGAGACTCCAAAGAAGAAAAAAGGAAGCACAGTCAAAGGGATTGTGATCGGTGTGATCGGAACACTTCTGATAAGCTGGACAGGAATCAATGTGGCATGTCTGGCAACAAATTCACAGATCCTGATCACGAACAAGGAAAGTGCAGATGACGGAGAAGGCGCAGTGCTCGACGCAGATACGGTCAGCAAGATCAATGAACTGACTGCATACACAAAGCTCTATTATTATGATGACATTGAAAATGAGAAACTGCAGGATGGACTTTATACAGGTCTGATCGATGGATTGGGAGATAAATATTCTGTTTACTATAATGCAGAAGATTATCAGGCACTTCAGGTGTCTACCACAGGGCAGTATTATGGTATTGGTGCAGGGTTAAGCCAGGATAAGGATACCATGGTGGTAACGGTCAACAAGGTTTATGAGGGAACACCTTCCGAGACAGCAGGACTGTTAAAAGATGATGTGATCGTTTCCGTGGACGGCACTGAGGCTACTTCGATGGAAGTTTCTGAACTGGTCAAACTGATCCGCGGAGAGAAGGGAACGACTGTCCATCTGGAGATTTACCGTCCGTCTACCGAGGAAAATCTTTCCTTTGATGTAGAAAGACAGGATATTACATTGCCAAGTGTGTCTCACAAGATGTTTGAGGATGGTATCGGATATGTACATATTGATTCCTTTGAGACAGAGACGGCAGCACAGTTTGAGGAGGCAGTAAAAGATCTTGAGGATCAGGGAATGAAGGCACTGATCATCGATGTGAGATACAATCTCGGCGGTATGGTGACCGCAGTTGTCCAGATCCTGGATGATATTCTGCCGGAGGGAACGGTCGTATATACCGAGGATAAGAATGGAAACCGGCAGGATTATACTTCCAGCGGTGACACTTACTTAGATTATCCGATCGCGGTGCTGATCAATGGAGAGAGTGCAAGTGCTTCTGAGATTTTAGCAGGTGCGGTCAAAGATTACCAGTATGGTACACTGATCGGAACCACAACTTTTGGTAAAGGAATTGTACAGACGATTTTCCCATTGGAAGACGGAGATGCAGTGAAGCTTACCACTGCAAAATATTTTACCCCGAACGGAAATTATATCCATGGTGTCGGAATAGAACCGGATATAGAACTGGAATATGAATATCTGGATAAAGATGGCACTTCCTATGATGAGGCATATGATAACCAGATTCAGAAGGCGATAGAGGTTTTAAAGGATAAAATCCAGTAAATGACAGGAGAACAGAATGAGAAAACAACTTTATCGGATTGTCACAGGAATACTGGCAGTGGCATGGATGTGCCTGATCTTTTCTTTTTCCAGCCAGCCTGCGACGGAATCGAGCAAAGTGAGCGGTGGATTATGTCATCGTCTGGTGGAGCAGACTAATGAGGTGCTCCACTTAGACATGACAGAGGCGCAGCAGTTATTGATCGCAGAGAAAATCGAATATCCGGTAAGAAAAGCAGCCCATATGACAGAATATGCCATATTAGGTCTGCTTTCTTTTGCATTTTATCGCGGGATTTTAAGGAAAGAAAAGAGACAGTTTTTAGCGTCACTTGTCACAGCAGCGGTTTACGCCTGTACGGATGAATTTCATCAGTATTTTGTGCCGGAGCGGTCAGCGGAAGTGCGGGATGTGTGCATTGATACGCTTGGAGCGTTCATTGGACTTGCAATTCTTTTTTTTACCTTAAAAGTAGCACGAAAACATTGCCAAAAATCAAAGCTTACTTTACAATAAAAATAACAGACAGATAAAAGAGTCTGTCAGATAAAAAATGAAAGAGGTGATACTGTGGTAGAACTTGATCAATTTAAAGTGACTCTGAATTCATACAGAGGACCGCTGCAGGAAGTGAGGGATTCACTTTGACCTGGCTGACAAAGAGCAGAAAATCCAGGAATTAGAGCGGGAAATGGAAGACGGCGATTTTTGGAATGATCCGGTCGTTTCCCAGAATAAAATGAAAACCTTAAAGAGTATGAAGGATGATGTTGCAACTTATGAGAAGCTTGCAACACAGTTTGACGACATAGAGACACTCATCGAGATGGGGTATGAGGAGAATGATGCTTCCCTGATCCCGGAGATTGAGGAGATGTTGAGTGAATTTGTTATGACTTTCGACAATATCCGTATTAAGACACTGCTTTCCGGTGAATATGATGGGGATAATGCGATCCTGTCATTACATGCCGGGGCTGGTGGAACCGAGTCGTGTGACTGGGCACAGATGCTGTTCCGCATGTATTCCAAATGGGCAGACAGCAGGGGATATGAGCTGGTTGTCTTAGACTCGTTAGATGGAGATGAGGCAGGCATCAAGTCCATCACATTCCAGATCAATGGAGAGAATGCGTATGGATATCTGAAATCGGAAAAAGGCGTACACCGTCTGGTCCGTATTTCTCCGTTTAATGCGGCTGGAAAGCGCCAGACATCTTTTGTATCCTGTGATGTTATGCCGGATATCGAGGAAGATCTCGACATTGAGATCAATGAAGATGACTTAAGAATTGATACTTACCGTTCCAGCGGAGCCGGTGGACAGCATATCAACAAGACTTCCTCTGCAATCCGCATCACGCACCTTCCGACAGGAATTGTCGTGCAGTGCCAGAATGAGCGCTCCCAGCACCAGAACAAGGATAAGGCAATGCAGATGTTAAAGGCAAAGCTGTATCTGTTGAAGGAGCAGGAAAATGCAGAGAAGGCAGCCGGAATCCGCGGTGAGGTCACAGAGATCGGCTGGGGAAACCAGATCAGATCCTATGTCATGCAGCCATATACGATGGTCAAAGACCACCGTACAGGTGTGGAGACTGGAAATGTGGACAGCGTAATGGATGGAAAAATAGATCTGTTTATCAACGGGTACTTAAAGTGGTTATCTTTGGGATGCCCGAAGGGATTAGGTGGCGACGATGAATAACTGGATTCCGGTGATCGTCATACTGGCGGTGCTCGCAGGTGGCGGTTATTATGCATACCGGAAAATCAAAAGAAAAGTAGAGGATGTTTCCCAGGCTTTATTCGGGACAGATTCATTGGTGGAGGGATGGAATAAACAGGCAGATGAGCTTGCAGCCACCCCGAAATCCGTGTCCGGGATGACGCGGATCTTTGAACCACAGATCCAGAGGGATTTCCCGGATTTTAATCTGGTGCAGTTTAAGAATAAGGCTGAGAATATGCTGGTTTCCGCTTTGCAGGCAATTGATTCCGGGAATGTTTCGCTGATCCGGGATGCTTCAGAGGAATTAAAAGCGCAGGTAGAAAATAGAATTGAAATGAACCGGTCGGAAGGAATCCGGGAAGTATACGAAAAGATCCGGATTCATCGGACGGAGATTTCCAACTATGAAAAAAAACAGGGAAAATGTATCATTACATTTCAGAGTGCTGTGGAACATCTTCATTATAAAAAGAAAGATGGAACAGTGGTTTCAGGGGATGAAAACCGATTGGAGCAGACAAAGTATAATGTTGAGGTCATGTATATCCAGGATGAGAAGATGGCAAAAATCGACAATGCTGTCGGAACAACCTGTCCGCACTGCGGTGCACCGGTCACCAATCTGGGGGCAATGTACTGCGAGTACTGCGGACTTGCAATCACACCGATTAATTTAAAAGTTTGGACGCTTCATCGTTTTTATGAAGTAGATTACAATCACGTATAGGAGGATATGTTATGGGAATTATTAGGGCAATTGGACAGGCGATCGGAGGAACACTTGCAGATCAGTGGTTAGAGGTCATCGAAGCAGATGACATGAGCGACAAAACCGTCTTTACTAGCGGTGTGCTGATCCGCAAAGGACAGAATACCAAGGGAACAGACAACACAGTTTCCAATGGTTCGATCATCCATGTTTATGACAATCAGTTCATGATGTTAGTGGATGGCGGCAAGGTAGTCGATTACACGGCAGAACCGGGATATTACAAAGTGGATAACTCTTCCCTGCCATCATTGTTTAACGGACAGTTTGGAGATTCATTAAAGGATTCTTTTAACCGTATTAAATATGGCGGTCAGACACCAACTGTGCAGAAAGTATTCTTTATCAATCTGCAGGAAATTAAAGGGATCAAGTTTGGCACGAGAAATCCGATCAATTACTTTGATAATTTTTATAATGCTGAGCTTTTCTTAAGAGCGCATGGTACATATTCTGTTAAGATCACCAATCCACTCCAGTTCTATGCAGAAGTAATTCCGAGAAACGCAGACAGAGTGGAGATCGATGAGATCAACGAGCAGTATCTGTCAGAGTTCTTAGAGGCATTGCAGTCCTCCATCAACCAGATGTCCGCAGACGGAACACGTATTTCCTATGTGACATCCAAAGCAAGAGAACTTGGAAAATATATGTCTACGACACTCGATGAAGAGTGGAACCAGACACGTGGTATGGAAATCCAGGCAGTCGGTATCGCAAGCGTTTCTTATGATGAGGAATCCCAGAAGCTCATCAATATGAGAAATGAAGGTGCAATGTTAGGTGGAGATGCAAGTGTGCTCCGTGGTATGGCTGTTAAGAATTTAACAGAAGGTGTGCGTGACGCGGGTTCCAATGCAGGCGGTGCGATGACAGGATTCATGGGCGTTGGCATGGGAATGCAGCAGTTTAACACTTCCATGGAAGGATTGAACGCCATGACAGCAGGCATGGCAGGAACACAGCCACAGGCAGCACCACAGCAGGCAGCAGCCCCACAGCAGACAGCAGCCCCGGCAAATAGCTGGACCTGTGAGTGCGGAGCATCAAATACCGGAAAGTTCTGCAGTGAGTGCGGAAAACCTGCACCGGCTCCGGCAAATAGCTGGACTTGTGAATGTGGAACCGTGAATACCGGAAAGTTCTGCAGTGAATGTGGAAAACCTGCACCAGCAGCAGAGTGGACCTGCGAGTGTGGAACCGTCAACAAAGGTAAATTCTGCAGCAATTGCGGAAAGGCAAGGAGCTAACTATGGCAGTTATCAGTTTTAAGTGTCCAAACTGTGACGGAGAACTGATTTTTGACCCGGAAACACAGAAGTATAAATGCGAGTACTGTGGTTCAAAATTTACCCAGGCGGAATTGGATGCATTGCAGCCGGCAGAGTCAAAGGAGATGAATGCCGGTGCAGCGGATGGTTCTGATGAAGCAGAGCAGGAAACAACCGAACAAAAGAGTGCGGACACAAAGAAAAAAGAAGGGGAGGACGGCGGCGCAGAGGCAGTCATTTATAATTGCCCATCCTGTGGAGCAGAAATCGTGACAGATGCAACGACAGCAGCCACGTTCTGTTATTATTGTCACAATCCGGTCGTGCTTGGAAAACGGCTGGAAGGAAAGTATCTTCCAAACAAAGTCATTCCCTTTAAAATTTCCAAAAAGGAAGCGGAAAAACGCTTCTTAGAGTATGTTGGAAAGAAAAAATTTGTTCCAAAGGCATTTTTTAATAAGAAACAGATCGAATGTCTGAGCGGTGTCTATTTCCCATATTGGATCTATGATGCAAAATTGCAGGGAAAACTGCAGGGCGAAGGCAAGAAAATCCGTGTGTGGAGAACCGGAGATACCGAGTACACAGAGACAAAGTTTTACCATGTGGAGCGTGAGGGTGAGGTCGATCTGAAGAATCTTGCAGAGAACGCACTGCAAAAGGCAAATGTGCAGCTTGTGAAAGGGGTACTGCCGTATCAGTTCAATGAGATGAAAGATTTTAATATGGGATATCTTTCCGGTTTCATGGCAGAGAAACGTGACATCGAGCAGAAAGCAGTGGAAGGAAATATGCAGGCTACGATGAAAAACTCAGCGGAAAAACTCATGCGGGAATCTGTTCAGGGATACAATGCGTTATCGGTCAACTCATTCGGGGTGGTCCCGAAGAAGGAGGACTGGTCTTACGCATTGCTTCCGGTCTGGACTGTTACCTATAAGGGGAAAGATGGAAAAATCTACTATTATTCCATGAACGGGCAGACAGGAAAAGTGTTCGGAGAACTTCCGGTAGACTACGGAAAAGTCACGCTGACGGGTATTATTTCGGCAGTCGTTGTCTTAATCATTGCATTGATCGGAGGGTATTTCTTATGAGAGATAAATTAAGAAAAAGAATCGCTCTGTCCGCCGTAACAGCACTGACACTTTTTGCGGCTGTGCCTGTCTATGCGGATACTTATGATGCGGTGTATGATGATGCAGCGTTACTTTCTGATGAGGAACAGCAGTCGCTTTCGGAAGAAATTACCAATCTGCAGGAGGTCACAGGCTGGGAGATCTTTGCCCTGACGACAGAGGATGCACAGGGAAAGACGGCGAGAGAGTATGCGGATGATTTTTATGACACGACAGCAGCAGGCGATGATGGCGTAGTGTTCCTCATTGACATGGATAACAGAGAGGTTACGATATCGACTGCGGGAGAGGCCATTTACTATCTGAATGACGATAGAATCGATGATATCCTGGATAGCTGTTATGATTATGTTGTGGATGGAGAATATGCTTCCTGCTTTTCTTCCATGTTAAGTGATGCAGAGTACTATTATGAGGTGGGAATCCCGTCTGACGCTTATACCTATGATGAAGAAACAGGCGAGATCCATTATTATAAGGTACTTACGATGGGCGAAATTCTGTTTGCAGTTGTACTTGCAGCAGCTGTGTTTGCCGCTGTATTTTTTGGAATTACCGGAAAATACCGTCTGAAATTTGGCGGTGGATACCAGTATGATTACCATGCGTTCGGAAAAGTTAACCTGACCGGTCAGGAAGACCGTTTTGTCAACCAGATGGTGACGCATCGGAGGATTCAGACCAATAATGGAAGCAGTGGGGGTGGCAGCAGCCATTCCGGCAGATCGACGGTACATACCAGCAGTTCTGGCAGAAGTCATGGAGGCGGAAGCCGCAAGTTCTAAATCTCAGAAATTGGTGAACAAGAAACAAAAATATAGAAATGTTCTGGAAAAGAGGTTGCTTTGGCAGCCTCTTTGTGTTATTATCTTCCTCATGAGGACAGATGTAAGTCCCAAACAAACAGAATAGATTCTATATACAAAAGAGAATCTGTTGAATCTGGCAACTAAGAGGTATTCATTTCCATGAAAGACAAAATGCAATATTATGTTTTGAAAGAGAAGGCAGTGCCGGAAGTACTGCTGAAAGTAGTGGAGGCAAAAAGGCTGATCGATTCCGGTAAGACTGCATCGGTGCAGGAGGCGACAGAGAGTGTAGGGATCAGCCGCAGTTCTTTTTACAAGTATAAAGATGATATTTTTCCGTTTCACGAGACAACAAAGGGAAAGACCATTACGATGGTCATTCAGATGGATGATGAGCCGGGGCTTCTGTCCGGAGTATTGAAAACGATCGCTGATTTTCATGCCAATATCCTTACCATTCATCAGAGTATTCCGGTCAATGGAATCGCGACGCTGACGCTCAGTATAGACATCTTACCACAGACGGGTGATGTCGCAGAGATGGTCACAAAGGTCGAGAGTGTGGGCGGCATTCAGTACGTGAAGATTTTGGCGAGAGAATAGAAACAGACTGGCAGAATAGTGTGGTTTACATAATACAAAAACAGAAAGGCAGAATAAAAATGATAAAAGCAGCAATTATGGGTTTTGGAACGATCGGTTCCGGTGTGGCAGAGGTTTTAGACATCAATAAGAAGAGCATTGCGGCACGCGTCGGCGATGAAGTGGAATTAAAGTATGTTCTGGATTTAAGGGATTTTGAGGGAGATCCGATTCAGAGCAAGATCGTGCATGACTATAAAGTGATCGCCGAAGATCCGGAAGTGTCGATCGTAGTTGAGACAATGGGCGGCGTGGAACCGGCGTATACTTTTGTAAAAACAATGCTGGAGGCCGGAAAACATGTAACAACTTCCAATAAGGCACTGGTGGCTGCAAAAGGTGCAGAGCTGATCGCACTTGCAAAAGAAAAAAATGTGAATTTCATGTTTGAGGCAAGTGTCGGCGGTGGTATTCCGATCATCCGTCCGTTGAATTCCTGTCTTACTGCAGATGAGATTGAAGAGATTACCGGTATCGTAAATGGTACAACGAACTATATGATGACTGAGATGACAGAAAAGGGTGCTGATTTCAATGAAGTTTTAAAAGATGCGCAGGCAAAAGGTTATGCGGAGAAAGACCCTACTGCCGATGTGGAAGGTTATGACGCATGCCGTAAGATTGCAATTTTAACATCTTTAGTATGCGGACAGCAGGTTGATTTTGAGGACATCCACACAGAGGGAATCACAAAAATCACACCGACGGATATCAAATACGCACAGGCGATGGGAAGAGCGATCAAACTGCTTGCAACAAGCAAAAAAGGACCAAAAGGCTATACAGCGATCGTTGCTCCATTTTTACTTCCGGCATCTCACCCGCTTTATGCTGTAAACGGTGTGTTCAATGCAATTTTCGTACATGGCAATGTGTTAGGTGACGCAATGTTTTACGGCAGTGGCGCAGGAAAGCTTCCAACAGCAAGTGCCGTTGTAGCAGATGTCGTTGAGATGGCAAAGAATCTGGACAAAAATATTCCAATTGAGTGGAGTTCAAAGAAACTGGAACTCGTAGATTACAGGGAATGGGAGAACCGGTTCTTTATCCGCACAACAGCAGACAAAGCAGCCGTAGAAAGAGTATTCGGAACGGTTACGTATGTACAGGCAGAAGGCGTGACCGGAGAGCTTGGCTTTGTGACAGAGAAGATTTCTGAAGCTGACTGCGAGAAGAAGGAAGCCGAACTTGGAAATATTTTACAGAAGATCCGTGTGGCGTAAAGATATAGAAATACAAATTTATTTGCATTTGGTGAATTGCAAGTGAATAAAAAGAGAAAGATAAATGGAAATTTTGCAAAAATAAAGCGAAATTTCCATTTTTATGTTAGAATACCAATTAAACAGTTCGGCTTATGGATGAATAAAACGAGTCAGAGTACGAGAAAGTAAATGAGAACAGGAGAACAGAACGAGATGAAAAAAATCGGAATTATCGGAGCAATGGAGCTCGAAGTTGAAACTTTAAAATCGAAAATGAATGTTGCAAAAACAACAAAAAAAGCAAATATGGAATTTTTCGAGGGAACATTAAACGGTGTTGAGGTTGTCATCGTGCGCAGTGGTATCGGTAAAGTAAATGCTGGTATCTGCACACAGATCCTTGCAGATTTATTTGACGTGACACATATCATCAACACCGGAATCGCAGGTTCTCTGGACGCACAGATCGATATCGGGGATATCGTTGTTTCCACAGATGTCCTTCAGCATGACATGGATGTGCGTGTATTTGGTTATCCGTTAGGTGAGATCCCACAGCTTGGAACTTTAAGTTTCCCGGCGGACGAGAGAATGGCATCCCTTGCCAGGAGCGTGTGCGAGAAAGTCAACACCGAAGTGAAAGTGTTCTCCGGCAGAATCGTAAGCGGCGACCAGTTTATCTGTGACAAAGAGGTAAAAGACAAACTTGTAGAGAACTTCCACCCACTCTGCACTGAGATGGAGGGGGCTGCGATCGGACAGGCAGCATACTTAAATGAAATCCCATTCGTGATCCTCCGTGCAATCTCTGACAAGGCAGATAACTCTGCGGAGATGGATTATCCTACTTTTGAGAAAAAAGCGGCGGAGCATTGTGCGAAACTTGTGGAAGAGTTTATTGTGGAATTGTAGGATACGTACAATATGTATAGGTGCAGAACAGGACAAATTCGGAGCTGCACAATCGATATTGGCAAAAACAAATAGGTTCATATAACTATAAAAGAAAAGGACATGGATTTATGAGGTTATCTCATTTTCCATGTCCTTTTACTTTATAGAAAATTCTGTGCCTGCAAAGTAAAAAAGTATTTTATCTGTTCTGATAATACCAGAATAATATGAAAAATACTCGGAATAATATCGAAAAATATACGGAATAATTCCAATAAATGTTGCGGAAATAAGTACATATGGATATACTATATGTAAATAAGGTGGAGGATGTGTACAATGGTAAAAATGATTTCAGTAAAAGAAGCTGCAAGACGATGGAACATCACAGAGCGAAGAGTAGCGGAACTTTGCAGAAGTGGAAGAATCGAGGGAGTCGTGAGGCAGGGACGCAGCTGGCAGCTTCCTGCAGATGCATTAAAACCAGCTGATAAAAGAATACGCTCTGGTTCTTACCGGAAAAATCAGAGATCATCCTGCCGACCTCTTCCAATCGGTGTGTCAGATTTCCGGCTGGCACAGGCGGAATATTACTATGTTGATAAGACGATGCTGATAAAAGATTTCATTGATGAACGTCCGATGGTAACACTTTTTACACGACCACGCAGATTTGGAAAAACGCTGAATATGGATATGCTGCGGACTTTTTTTGAAAAAACAGAGCAGGATACATCGGTATATTTTCAGGATAAGAAAATTTGGGCATGTGGTCAGAAATACCGGGCGTATCAAGGCAAATATCCGGTTATTTTCCTGACGTTTAAAGATGTGAAATTTAATACCTGGGAGGAGACATTTTCTGCAGTCAGGGATATTTTTGCAAAAGAGACGCAGAGACACGAAGAACTTCGGACGAGTGACCGGTGTGATGAATATGATGAACGGAAATATGCAAGGCTAGCGGAGGGAAATGTGACGGAAGTAGAACTCTCAAGTGCATTGGCGGATCTTTCGGCAATGCTTCATAAACATTATGGAACCGCTCCGGTCATTATTATTGATGAGTATGATACGCCTATCCAGCAGGGATATATGAAAGGGTATTATGAAGAGATTATTCTTTTTATGAGAAATCTGTTCTCCGGAGGGTTTAAGGATAACAGACATCTGGCATTTGGTTTTCTTACCGGAATTTTGAGGGTGGCAAAAGAAAGCATTTTCAGTGGAATGAACAATCTGTCCATCAATTCGGTTTTGGATCATAAATATAGTGCTTATTTTGGCTTCACACCGGATGAAGTGAGAGAGATGGCTGCATATTATGGAGCATCCGATCATTATGATGAAATTTGTGAATGGTATGATGGCTATCGTTTTGGAAAAACAGAAATTTTTAATCCGTGGTCAGTTGTGAACTATTTCAGTAATGAATGTGAACCGCGGGCATTCTGGGTATCTACCGGAAGCAATGATGTGATCGGTGAGGTTCTGGCGGAGGCAGATGAGGAAATCTATCATCGTCTGGCATCCTTGGTAAATGGGGAAACGATTATGACTTATATCGATACCGGTGTCATCTATCCACAGATAAAAAAGAATCCGTCAACGATTTACAGTTTCCTTTTGGTTACAGGTTATCTGAAAGCAGTAAAAACAACATTATCCTTTAATGGGGATTTTATGTGTGAGGTTGCACTGCCAAACCGTGAGATAGCACTTGTGTATCACAAGGAAATCCTGCAGAAATTTGAAACTATGATTCCGCAGTCAACTGCAATTGCAGTGCAGGAAGCAATTTTTTCAGGAGATAACAGAAAGTTGAAGACACAGATACAGACATTGTTGATGGAATCGGCAAGCTCGTTTGATACAGCCGGAGAGAATTTTTATCATGGGTTTATGCTGGGACTTTGTGCATTGCTGGGAGGTTTTTTTGTTACATCCAACAGGGAGTCTGGCGAAGGACGCTATGATATCCAGCTGAAACCGGTAAAGAAAGATCTTCCGGGTATTATTATTGAATTGAAAGCAGAAAAAAATGGTACAGAAGAGAGCCTGAAACAGTTGTCAGAGACTGCACTAAAACAGATTCAGGAAAAACAATATGATACAGAACTAAGGGCAGCCGGGGTAGAAGTGATTTATAAATATGGTGTGGCGTTCTGCGGAAAAAGAGTGGAAGTTGCAGTGGGGTAATATAACCAGTGAGGAAAGGAAAATGCAATCAAAGTAGTGTGAAAGATTGAGAATTCATAGAAATGTGGATATTATTATAAAAAAGCGGGGAGAGAAGAAAATGAAAAATTTTCTTTTCTCCCTGCCTTTTTATAATCAATCAAAGTGATATGGCAATATTCTGATTTGAGAAGAAAATCATTAAGACTCTCCCGGTGAAAAACGTGTCTGAAACGTAATATGCTGGTGCTGGCGCTCGTCACTAATCAGCCCAAGCAGTAAATCATAAATATAGCCTGCCATTTCATCTCGTGGCTGGATAAAAGTAGAAATGGAAGGGATGCAATAGTGCATGGAAGGCATGCCGTCAAAGCTGATAATATGAACATCTTTTCCGGGAATCTTTCCAAGATCATGGATTGCACGGATCGCGGCAGGCGTTACGATATCTGAAATACTGCAGATGGCAGTGATTTCTGGGTGCATAGTAAGAACTTCTGTCAGCTCCCGGTAAGCACGTTCGCACTGATAGCCGCTTTCTGCAAGATATTCCGTGGAAAGACCATGGGAAGACAGCGCATCTTCGTATGCCTGCCAGCGGAGGCGGTACACACTGGTATCGATCTTAGAAGAAATCAGCATACAGATATGGCTGTGGCCGTTTTTGATCAGGGATTCCATCTGCCAGTAAGCAGTCTCATAGTGGTTGACCTGGACGCTTGAGTAAGTTGTGGCGGTCATCATGTTATCTGGTGGTAGGACAGTATTGACGAAGATAACAGGGCACTTGAGTGCGGCAAAGGAATCGGCAGGGACATCTTCAAAGTTTCCACCGAAGTAAATAAGACCTGTAAGCTGGTGTCGGTCGATATAAGTTAATAATTCCTGAAATTTTTCATTTTTATTTTGTGAAAAATAATTATCCTGAAAGGATAAAACAGTATAGTCGGCGTTGTGAAAGCGCTCGGAAAGCAGGTTCTGCATTGTCTCGGAAACCCAGTTGTAAACATTTTCCGAGACAAGTCCAATACGTGGTGTAACAGCCTGTTTGAACTTTCTGCCGCCGTTTTTTGTGGTGTACTGATTCTCTTTTATGATCTGTAGTACGTGTTGTCTTGTAGCTTCGCTGATATCGGGATAATTGTTTAAAACTTTGGAAACAGTTCCCGGTGTCACGTTCGCCAATCTGGCAATATCTCTGATATTCATGAATGTTCCTCGTCGTGTGATTTTGTGCAAAGTGCAGATGGAACGTCAGATGTATCAAAGAGACTACTTATCGGATGGATTCCAAGTGCATATAAATTTTGATATGCTTTTTCAATTGCTATATCCCAGACCTGTGATGGATTGTGGCAGTCCGAACCAACGATCACGCGGGCACCGCTGCCTTTGACCATTTCCCAGAAAGCAGGGTGCGGATACTGATATCTGGTTCCGTCTGGATAAAACTTTTTTTCGCGCCGGAAGCCGTTGGCATTGTATTCTAACACTGTGCCGGTAGTGACAGCCGTATCAATGATAATGTCAGCCGCTTTTTTACAGTTGTCATCCCAGACAAAATTATCAGCCATATAAATATCAGGATGTGCGACTGCCAAAAATAGTCCGGTTTTCATTCCGTCAGCAACATTTTGTGCGTAGACAGGAAATTCGTCTGTAGAAAGTGCATCGGTATAATTCGTGGTTTTTCCAGATGCATTTTTATAGAAATGTTCTCCCATAAGCAGATAATCCATCCCGGAACGGGTGAGAAGTGCTTCATAGTAATTCCGGTATTCTGGGAGATATTCGATTTCCAATCCTTTCCATAAAATTATATCAGTCCGGTATTGTGCCGTCAATGCATTTATATCCTCGATATATTCAGATAATTCACAGTAAGGCATTCTCATTCCAAAATCATAATCGGGAAATGGGGCGTGGTCGGAAAAACCGAGCTGTGTAACACCGGCAGACAGTGCAGACTGGACATAATCGGCTGCAATCCCGTCTGCGTGGCGGCAACGGTTGGTGTGTGTGTGAAAATTTATTTTTTTCATAAATATGAAAAACTCCCTTCTGGCGAAACAGAGTGTTTTACAAAATGTTTCTTAAATGTTTCGCAGAAAATATCATAACATTGTACAAAGAAAAACGCAATAAGAAAAATAATATGTACAAAATGAATTATATATTGACATGATATCTCAAAAATGCTATGATTCATAGCGAAACAAAACGAAAATATTTCGGAAACGAAAAACAGGAGGAAAAGGTATGAAACGTAAAGTATTAAGTGTAATGTTATGTGCAGCTATGGTAGTATCCATGACCGCATGCGGAGGAAGTGATGCAAAAGAGAACACTGCATCAGCAAATGCATCTGTTTCTGAAACAGAACAGGGTGAAGCAACCGAGCAGGATGCACAGGAGGAAGCCCCGATCACCTGTACACTGACCGTATGGTCACCGTCAGAGGATCAGGATCCGGAATATGGACAGTGGTTAAATACCATGTGTGACCAGTTTAATGAACTGCATCCAAACTGGGATATTACATTTAACTATGGTGTTTGCACAGAATCTGATGCAAAGAAATTAGTTCCACAGGATATTGATGCGGCAGCAGATGTATTCATTTATTCTTCTACCGGTCTGGAAAATCTCTGTCAGGCAAACAGTCTGACCGAGTTTGGCGGAAAGTATCTTGATACGATTCGTGAGAACTACTCCAGCGTCTTAGTAGACAGCTTAACTTATGATGACGGTGTTTACGGCGTGCCAATGACAACAAACACTTACTTTATGTATTACGATAAGAGTGTATTTTCAGAAGATGATATCAAATCTTTAGATACAATGTTAGAAAAAGGAAAAGTAGCGATTCCACTGAACAATGGTTTCTATCTGGCTTCCTTCTATCTTGGAGCAGGAGCAACTTTCTTCGGAGAAGAAGGTAACGAGCGTGAAGCAGGAATTGTACTTGATAACGATGAAACGCTTGCAATGACCAATGCACTGATCGATATGGTACAGAATGAGAATTTAGTTGTTTCTTCCCCGGAAGATGCGATTGCCATGATGCGTGAGGGGAATGTCAATGCATATTTCTGCGGAACCTGGCAGGCAGCACAGACAGAAGAAATCTTAGGCGATAACTTTGGCGTTGCTCCGCTTCCTTCCATGACAGTTGACGGAGAAGAAGTACAGTTAAAACCGTTTACTTCATCCAAAGCAATCGGTGTTAAATCCACAACTGCTTATCCGCAGGTTGCGATTGAGCTTGCAATGTACCTTGGTGGCTATGACAGCCAGAAATTACATTATGAAACCCGTGGATATGTTCCATGCTATAAAGAGCTTGTAAACGATACAGAGATCCAGAAAGATGCCGTTGTAGCAGTAGATTCCTGGACAATCGAAAACATTGCCGTGCCACGTGCGAACTACACAGAGATGTCTTATTTCTGGACAACGGCAGAAAGCTTTGGTAATGAATTAAGAGACGGCATTATGACACATGAAAATGCAGCGGAGAAATTAAAAACATTAGAGGAAAGCTCCAATACATCCGGTGTAAATTAATGTTCCGAAATATATCTATGAAATAAGAGCGGGGTTGCAAAAGGATGAAAAGCAGAAAAAAGAAAAAAGAGTTTTATACAGAATATACTGCCCGGAACGCATTAAAGAACGGTTCTTTCATCGTGCGTCTTTCGGCTATTGTTTTTGGGCTGGGCTGTCTGGTACACAAACAGATCGCAAAAGGGATTCTCTATCTGACATCGGAAATTTTACTGATCGTTTATATGGTGCAGACAGGATTTTACAATTTAAGTAAATTCAGGACGTTGGGAGATGTAGAACAGCAGAAAGTATGGAATGAAGCGAAAAGTTTATATGAATATGTGGATGGAGATCGTTCCCTTATCATTTTATTGTATGGTATCGTCACACTATCCCTGATTCTGGTATTTTTCCTGATAGCCAAAAGTTCTTTAAAACAGGCATATCGTCTGGAATGTCAGTCGAAAAAGGGAGAACAGATCCTGACGTTAAAGCAGGAGTTAAAAGAATTATTAAATGGTAATCTGCATATCACACTACTGACTTTTCCAGCACTTGGCGTACTGATGTTTACAATCCTGCCACTTGTCTTTATGATTAGTATGGCATTTACGAATTACAGTGTGGAAGGAAATAAGCTGGTTTTATTTGACTGGGTCGGACTTGAAAACTTCCGAAAAATATTTGATTTTGGTGGCAGCCTTGGACAAACATTCTGGTCAGTTCTTGGATGGACAATGGTGTGGGCAGTCGTTGCGACTTTTTCTAATTATATTCTGGGAATGCTCCTAGCACTGTTTATCAACTGGAAAGAGATTCGTGCAAAGAAAATGTGGAGGTTCTGCTTTGTCCTTACGGTTGCAATCCCGCATTTTGTCACATTGCTGATCATTAAGTCCATGCTTCAGCCGGAAGGCGCTGTGAATATCTTGCTTCGTAATCTCGGACTGATCGGAGCAACACAGTCACTGCCGTTCTTTACGGACGCAACTTGGGCGAGAGTCGTTGTCATTTTAATCAATATCTGGGTTGGTGTTCCGTATACACTGCTTCAGGTGACGGGTATTCTGCAGAATATCCCGACAGAATTGTATGAAGCTGCCAGAGTGGACGGGGCAGGTCCTATTGTGACTTTTATGAAAATAACACTGCCATACATGCTCTTTGTCACAACACCATATCTGATTACGACCTTTACGGGAAATGTAAATAGCTTCAACGTTATTTTCCTGACGACAGAAGGTCTGCCAAGATCGGTAGGTTCTACGGCAGGAAAGACGGATCTTTTGATCACATGGCTGTATAAACTGACAATCGAAAATCAGTATTTTGATGTAGGGGCAGTCGTTGGTATTATGACATTTGTAACATTGACGATTGTGTCGCTTGTAACATTTACATTTAGCGGTTCAAACAGGAATGAGGAGGCGTTTCGATGAAAGGGACATTTCACAGATATTCAACTGGCAAGAAAATAAAAGTCATTTTAGCCCATGCATTTCTTGCTGTTCTGGCAGTCGTCTGGCTTTTGCCTGTATTATGGGTTATTTTGACAAGTTTTCGCGGAACAAAGGGATCTTACAGTTCCACCTTTTTCCCGACGCGTTATACACTGGATAACTATATAAAATTATTTACCGATTTTTCCGTATTTAATTTTCCCAAGATGGTATGGAATACATTTATCATAGCATCGGTAAGCTGTATCATATCCACATTTTTTGTGATTTCGGTGGCATATACTCTTTCAAGACTGCGGTTCCGTGCAAGGAAGCCGTTAATGAATGCAGCTATGATCATCCATCTGTTTCCGGGATTTATGTCGATGATCGCGGTATATTACATTATTAAAATGCTTGGCTGGAGTGACGGACCAATGCTGCGTGTGGCAATGATTGCAGTGTATGCGGGAGGCGCAGGCTGCGGTTATCATATAGCTAAAGGATTTTTTGATACGATATCCATGTCGCTTGATGAGGCGGCACTATTAGACGGAGCAAGCAAATGGCAGGTCCTGACACAGATCATTATGCCTTTGAGTAAACCAGTTGTTGTATACACGATGCTGACTTCTTTTGCAGGACCATTCAAAGACTTTATGCTCGCAAAGGTATTGTGTGGTGCAAATCAGGAGTATTACACAGTTGCAGTCGGCTTGTACCAGATGTTAGATGTGGAATATATTGATCAGTGGTTCTGTAGCTTTGCAGCAGGTGCGGTTATTATCTCCATACCGGTAGCAATTTTATTCTTATGTACGCAGAAGTATTATGTAGAAGGTGTCAGCGGAGCAGTAAAAGGCTGATGTCAGACAGAAAGGAATGACCGGCATTGGAAAATCTGACAATCACGGGAATACTTATCCGCATGATTCTTGGGATGCTGTTTTCTGGAATCCTTGGATATGAGAGGGAGCAAAAAGGGCGTCCAGCAGGATTTCGTACTTATATTGTAGTATGTATGGGAGCGGAGATTGCAATGATGACCGGAATTTACCTCAAAATATATATGGGAGATCCAGATTCAAGTAGAATTGCAGCGCAGGTCATCAGTGGTATCAGTTTTCTTGGTGCAGGAACTATTCTAGTGACAAAGCAGAATCAGGTAAAAGGACTGACGACTGCAGCTGGACTTTGGGCAGGTGCTTGTCTGGGACTTGCGTTGGGAGCCGGATTTTATCCTGGAGCAATAGTGGGCTTTTTCACACTCTGGTGTGCAATGCGCATTCTGCATTCAGTGGATAAATTGCTGAGCCGGACAGTGAAAGTGTTTTCTATTTATGTAGAATTTGCGGGAATTCGGGAATTAAGCAAATTTTTATCTTATGGAAGAGAAGTTTCATGTATCATAGATGAGATTCAGGTAACAAAGCAGAAAGACTCAGATGGTGAAAAGGTAGTGGCGGCAACCATGACGTTACACTTTGCCAGAGCGGTTTCACATGAACAGATCATTGAGGAGTTTGGAAAACAGGAGGGAGTTCTGTTTATTCTAGAAGTATAAAAAGATAGTTCACTGCCCCGGGCTGAAATCAGTTACAAGGTATCTGATTTCAGCCCGGGGTGTTGCGTGTTCTCAACGTTTATGTGTTAGGGTGTACTCAAAATAAAATACTTGTTATAATCGAGCTAGAAAACTTATCAAAGATGGCAGTTATGGAATAGAAAACATAGCTGCAAAATCTCTGGAAAGGAACAGAATAAAATTTGCAAAATTACGATAATTTAGGGCAGGTATTTAAAAATCTGCGTACCAACAGACACATCTCCCTCAAACAGATTTCAAATGAGCGGGTTTCCGCAACTCAGATTTCGCGGTTTGAGCGCGTGGAATCCGATATCTCACTGGAAAAATTTCTGATCGCACTTTCAAACATGCATATTGAAGTCAGCGAATTTATGGATGCAGTGAACAACTATCAGCGCACGGAACAGATCCGTTTTATGAGTGCCTTAATTCCATTGGAATATGAGCGGAATATCGCGGGATTCCAGAAAATGCAGGCGGAAGAGGCGTGGGAGTTTTCAGAACATCCGGATATTTACCGCCATCACCTAAATGTGATCCTGCTCCAGAGCTTTATCTGCAAATGCGATGCAAAGGTTCCATTTCCGGAAGAGTACATTGACGAGGTGACCGATTATCTGTTTACGACGGAAGAATGGAATATGTATGAATTAATTTTAATCGGTAATCTATATCTGTTCATTGATATTCCACTGCTACACAGAATGGGGCAGGAGATTTTAAAAAGAAAAGATTATTATTGGGAGATTGGTTCGCATAAGAATCTTGTCACGATCACACTTTTAAATATCTGGGAAACCTGTCTGCACAGGGATGCGCTTACAGTTGCTTCATTTTACATGGAAAAAATAGAGCCTTTATTAAATGACGAAACGGATCTTTATAAGAGGACGATCTACCTTTTTTTGTCAGGACTTCTACGCTACAAGCAAGGAGAAAAACAATCTGGGATTGAGGAAATGAAAAATGCGATTCAGATCTTTGAATGGGTTGGAAGTGAAAATCTGGCAAATAATTATAAAAAAGATTTTGAGCGTTTTGTTCATTAAAAATTGCATATATGCAAAAATGAAAAGCCTCTGCCTGAAATTAGTTACAATGTATCTAAATTCAGACGGAGGTTTTATTTATGAAGAAAAACGAGACAAAGTTATTGGGGAGCAGGGCAGTAAACAAGATTGGAAATGTCATGTATGACTATGGAAACAGCACATGGATTGCAGGATTGGGAAGTATCGGACAAAAATACATGGGATACTATCAATTAGCCGAAAACGTGATTTCCTTATTTTTAAATCCAATCGGAGGGGCGGTTGCAGACCGTTTTAAGCGAAGACAAATACTGCTTGTAACGGATTTTATCGGTGGACTCATGTGTGCCGTACTTGCGTTTATCGGAAACGACAATATCATGCTTTACGGATTGATCGCTGTGAATGCAGTGCTTGGACTTCCGGCAGAGGTCATAGTATCCGGAAATCTGATTTTTGAGTTTTTTCTGACGATTTTTAACATTCATTTTTTCTCCATGGTGCAGAAAAAAGTTCCAAAACACATGCTTGGAAGAGTGTTCAGCTCGATTTTTACGGTTGAGGTGATCTTCATGCCGATTTCAACTGCGATCATGACAGCACTGCCGTTTTCCATCAGCATCTATGCGTTTGCGGTGATCGGGGCGGGGATTCTGCTTGTGTCTGGAGGTGGATTTCTCTATAGTAAAAAAGTGCTGGACTAATGAAAAAATACAAGATGAGAAAAATTGATTAGTTTACTAATTAGGATTGGATTTACCAGATATGGGAAGAATAGAACTGTACTTCAAAGTAAAATGAAATTTAATTGAAGTTACATTGAAGTTGACTTTAAAGTGGTGTTGGAGAATCTGGCAGAAAATCAGTATCTGGAGAAAAGCAAGGTTTCGAGAGCAGTTTACTATAAGACAAATCCTAAGATGGTAAGAATTCAATAAACCAAAAGTGGTGAAACAGAGAAAACGTATCATACAAGAAATTGCATAATAAAAATATATAAAAATTCTCAGTAAAACATTGCTTTTTTATGCATATATGCTATAATGATTCCATCAATGGAATCAAAAGTTCAGACATAATTGAATAAATGAGTAGAAATCAGAGAGTGGAGATGATTCAAAGGAATACTGCTGTGTGGTGCAGCAGTATATTTTCGATGTGTCATCTCCCATTTTTATGTCTGATTTATGGTGCAGTCAAATTGTAAAAGTTCGAAAGAACAGGGGAGCATTTTGGAGCAGAATTGAAAGGAGAAACAGGCATGGCAAAATATGTAATGGCATTAGATGCGGGCACAACAAGCAACCGTTGTATTTTATTTAATGAGAAAGGTGAGATCTGTTCCATGGCACAGAAAGAGTTCCGGCAGTTTTTCCCGAATCCGGGCTGGGTGGAACATGATGCAAATGAGATCTGGTCATCGATGCTTGGTGTTTCGGTGGAGGCGATGAACATGATCGGAGCTGCGGCTTCCGACATTGCAGCGATCGGTATCACAAACCAGCGTGAGACTTCCATCGTGTGGAACAAAGAGACGGGAGAACCAATCTACAATGCGATCGTATGGCAGTGCCGCAGAACATCTGATATCGCAGATGGACTGAAGAAAAAAGGACTGGAGGAAGTTTACCGGAAAAAGACGGGACTGATCATTGATGCCTATTTTTCAGCAACGAAGATCAAATGGATTTTAGATAATGTAAAAGGAGCAAGGGAGCTTGCAAATGAGGGAAAATTATTATTTGGTACCGTAGAGACATGGCTGATCTGGAAATTTACCAAGGGTGCAGTGCATGTGACAGATTATTCCAATGCTTCGAGGACTATGCTTTTTAACATCAATGACCTGTGCTGGGACAAGGAGATTTTAGAGGAACTGGATATTCCTGAGAGCATGCTTCCGACACCGGTGCCGTCCAGCCAGATTTATGGTTACACCGATCCGTCCTTCTTAGGGGATGAGATACCGATCGCAGGAGCGGCAGGTGACCAGCAGGCTGCACTTTTTGGACAGACCTGTTTCCATGCAGGAGAGGCAAAAAATACATACGGAACCGGATGTTTCCTTTTAATGAATACGGGAGAAAAACCGGTATTTTCAAAAAATGGTCTTGTGACGACCATTGCATGGGGACTGGATGGAAAAGTAAACTACGCTCTGGAAGGCTCGATTTTTGTTGCAGGAGCTGCGATCCAGTGGCTCCGCGACAATATGAGATTAATCGATTCCTCCGCAGATTCGGAGTACATGGCAAAAAAAGTACACGGAACCCACGGTTGTTATGTGGTTCCGGCATTTACCGGACTTGGCGCACCACACTGGGATCAGTATGCGAGAGGTACGATCGTTGGTATTACAAGAGGTACCAACAAAAATCATATCATCCGCGCCACGCTGGAATCCATCGATCTTCAGGTATGTGATGTCATCGATGCAATGCGTGCAGACGCAGGCGTAGAGTTAAAATCATTAAAAGTAGACGGCGGTGCGAGTGCCAATAACTTCCTGATGCAGTTTCAGGCAGATATGATCAATGCACCGGTCAAGCGGCCAAGCTGTATTGAGACAACTGCGATGGGCGCTGCCTATCTTGCCGGACTTGCCGTTGGTTACTGGAAGAGCAAAGAGGATGTGATCAAAAACCAGAGCATTGACTGCGTATTTTCCCCACAGATGAGTGAGGAAGACCGTCAGGCAAAACGCAAAGGCTGGAATAAGGCAGTCAAATACGCTTACGGCTGGGCAAAGGATGAGCCGGAAGAGGAAGAAGAATAGAATAGATAAAAAAGATATGTCTTGGAGCAGGAGACTTCAAGGCATATCTTTTTTATATCCTGCAATAATGGAAAATATTAGACATGCTTATGGATAAAAATTTTTTCCGACTGATTCCATGAAAAAGGTTGAAAATTAGAATCACATATGATAAACTCATTACAATTTATACAAAGGAATGTTTATATTCTTTTGGCATGAACAAAGGTATGCTTCGGAGCGGATAGACATATCCGGTTTGACTGCCCCATATATAGGTTGTGATCACAGAGCGTGACAGCAGAGAGTCTGCAGAGCAGACGACCAGCAGCGTTTGTGGCACAGAGCAAAAGGAAAAGACGGAAACGTTTTTTTTTTTGGGAAAAAAGATGAAAGGACAGGGAAACAAATGAAAGCTTTTTTGATACTCGAAGACGGGAATGTATTTACAGGAACAAGCATTGGTTCTACCAAAGAAGTCATTAGTGAGATTGTTTTTAACACCTCAATGACTGGTTATCTGGAGGTCTTAACAGATCCTTCCTATGCTGGACAGGCAGTTGTTATGACTTATCCACTGATTGGTAACTACGGTATTACACCGGATATGGAGTCTAAGAAACCATGGCCGGACGGATACATTGTAAGAGAATTATCCAGAATGCCGAGCAACTTCCGTTGTGAGGGCACCATTCAGGATTTCCTGACAAAAAATGATATTCCTGGTATCGCAGGAATTGACACACGCGCACTTACCAAGATCTTACGTGAAAAAGGTACGATGAATGGTATGATCACAACAAACGAGAACTATAATATAGAAGAAATTATTCCTAAATTAAAAGCTTACACAACAGGAAACGTTGTAGATAAAGTGACCTGTGAGGAAAAACGAGTATTAAGCGGCGCAGGAAAACGTGTTGCGCTCATGGATTTCGGCGCAAAAAATAATATTGCCCAGTCTTTAAATAATCGTGGCTGCGAAGTGACCATTTATCCGGCACACACAACAGCAGAAGAGATCTTAAGCACAAATCCGGACGGAATCATGTTAAGCAATGGACCTGGAGATCCAAAGGAATGTACAGACATTATCAAAGAGATTAAAAAACTGTATGATTCCGATACTCCTATTTTTGCCATTTGCTTAGGTCATCAGTTAATGGCACTTGCAACAGGAGCTGACACCCATAAAATGAAATACGGACATCGTGGAGGAAACCACCCTGTCAAGGATTTAAAAACAAACCGTGTATACATTTCATCCCAGAATCATGGATATGTTGTTGATACAGACACCTTAGATCCAAAGATCGCAAAACCGGCATTTGTTAATGTCAATGACGGTACGAACGAGGGACTTGAGTATGTCGGAAAGAACATCTTTACCGTACAGTTTCACCCGGAAGCATGCCCTGGCCCACAGGATTCCGGTTATCTGTTTGACAGATTTATCGAGATGATGTCATAACTAACGAGAACTTGAGTGAATATATAGAAGGAGAAATCGTATGCCAAGAAATAAAGAGATCAAAAAAGTATTAGTAATTGGTTCCGGTCCTATCGTCATCGGACAGGCAGCAGAGTTCGACTATGCAGGTACACAGGCATGCCGTTCTTTGAAAGAAGAAGGTGTGGAAGTTGTACTGGTAAACTCCAATCCGGCAACCATTATGACAGATAAAGAGATTGCAGATGAAGTTTACATTGAGCCATTAACCGTAGATGTATTAGAGAAAATCATCGCAAAAGAAAAACCGGACAGCGTGCTTCCAACTTTAGGAGGACAGGCTGGATTAAACCTTGGTATGGAGCTTGCCGAGCAGGGAGTTCTTGATAAATATGGTGTGAAGCTGATCGGTACAACTGCTGAGACAATCTTTAAGGCAGAGGATCGTCAGGCGTTCAAAGATACCATGGAAAAAATTGGAGAGCCATGTGCAGCATCCCAGGTTGTCAACAACGTGCAGGACGGTATCAAATTTACCAACACGATCGGTTATCCGGTGGTACTTCGTCCGGCATTTACCCTTGGAGGAAGCGGCGGTGGTATCGCACACAACGAGCAGGAATTAGTAGATATTTTAACAAACGGTCTTCGTTTAAGCCGTGTCGGCGAGGTATTAGTAGAGCGTTGTATCGCCGGCTGGAAAGAGATCGAGTACGAGGTAATGCGTGATGCAAACGGAAACTGCATTACTGTATGTAACATGGAAAATATTGATCCGGTTGGTGTTCATACCGGTGACTCTATCGTAGTTGCGCCTTCCCAGACATTAGGAGACAAAGAGTACCAGATGCTTCGTACTTCTGCGTTAAATATCATCTCTGAATTAAACATCACAGGTGGATGTAACGTACAGTATGCATTAAATCCGGATTCTTTTGAGTACTGTGTAATTGAGGTAAACCCTCGTGTATCCCGTTCTTCTGCATTAGCTTCCAAAGCAACCGGATACCCAATTGCAAAAGTAGCAGCAAAGATCGCATTAGGATATACGTTAGACGAGATTAAGAACGCAATCACTGGAAAAACATATGCAAGTTTCGAGCCGATGCTCGACTACTGCGTCGTAAAAATTCCAAGACTGCCGTTCGATAAATTTATCACAGCAAAGAGAACACTTACCACACAGATGAAAGCAACCGGAGAAGTTATGAGTATCTGCAATAACTTTGAAGGTGCGTTAATGAAAGCAATCCGTTCCTTAGAGCAGCATGTAGACAGTCTTATGTCCTATGATTTCACAGGACTTAGCGATGCCGAATTAAGGGATCAGTTAAATGTTGTGGACGACCGGAGAATCTGGGTAATCGCGGAAGCACTGCGCCGTCATTTCAGCTATGATGAGATCCATGCGATCACTAAGATCGACAAATGGTTTATTGATAAACTTGCCATTATCGTTGAAATGGAAGAAACATTAAGAACACAGCCATTAACAATCGAATTATTAAAAGAAGCAAAACGTATCGAATTCCCGGATAATGTAATCGCAGAACTCACCGGAAAAACAACCGAAGAGATCCATGATATGCGTTACGAAAACGGAATCGTTGCTGCTTATAAAATGGTAGACACCTGTGCGGCTGAGTTTGAAGCTGCTACTCCATACTATTATTCTGTATTCGGAAGCGAGAATGAGGCAGAGGAGACTAACCCACAGAAAAAAGTATTAGTATTAGGTTCCGGTCCAATCCGTATCGGACAGGGTATCGAGTTCGACTATTGTTCTGTTCACAGCACATGGGCATTTGCAAAGGAAGGCTGGGAGACTGTTATTGTAAATAACAACCCTGAGACCGTTTCTACCGACTTTGATATTGCAGACAAACTTTACTTTGAGCCACTGACACCGGAAGATGTGGAGGCAATTGTTAAGATTGAGAAACCGGACGGAGCAGTTGTACAGTTCGGTGGTCAGACAGCAATCAAGTTAACCGAAAGCCTTATGAAAATGGGTGTTAAGATCCTTGGTACAAAGGCAGAGGACGTTGATGCAGCAGAAGACCGTGAATTATTTGATGAAATTCTGGAAAAAACACAGATTCCAAGAGCAGCAGGTGGAACTGTATTTACCGCAGAGGAAGCAAAAGAGGTTGCAAACCGCCTCGGATATCCTGTTTTAGTACGCCCTTCCTATGTATTAGGCGGACAGGGCATGAAAATTGCTTTCAATGATGAAGAGATTGAAGAATTTATTGGAATCATCAACCGTATCGCACAGGATCATCCAATCTTAGTAGATAAATATTTACAGGGAAAAGAGATCGAGGTTGACGCTGTATGCGATGGAACAGATATTTTGATTCCTGGTATTATGGAGCATATTGAACGTACCGGTATCCATTCCGGAGACAGTATTTCCGTATATCCTGCTCCGACAATCAGTGAACCGGTCAAAGAGATGATCGTGGAATACACCAAACGTCTGGCACAGGCATTACATGTAATTGGTCTGATCAACATTCAGTTCATTGTTATGGATGAGCAGGTTTACGTGATCGAGGTTAACCCAAGATCTTCGAGAACAGTACCATACATCAGTAAAGTAACAGGTATTCCGATTGTTGACTTGGCAACAAAAGTGATCATCGGTGAGACAATCCGCGGTATGGGATATGAGCCGGGACTTGCACCGACAGCAGATTACATTGCAATTAAGATGCCGGTATTTTCTTTTGAAAAACTTCGTGGTGCTGAGATCTCCTTAGGACCTGAGATGAAGTCTACCGGTGAGTGCCTTGGTATTGCAAAGACTTTCAACGAAGCTTTATACAAAGCTTTCCTGGGAGCTGGTGTAAAACTTCCAAAACATAAACAGATGATCATGACGGTAAAAGATGCAGATAAGCCGGAAGCAGTAGGTGTTGCAAAGAGATTTGAAGCATTGGGATACAAGATTTACGCAACAAGAAGCACTGCAAAATATTTGCAGGAGCATGGTGTAAATGCACTTCGTATCAATAAAATCTCACAGGAATCACCAAACGTTATGGACTTAATTCTCGGACATAAGATCGACCTTGTCATTGACACACCGACACAGGGTAACGGTGATAAGAACCGTGACGGCTTCCTGATCCGCCGTAATGCGATTGAGACAGGCGTTTACTGCATTACCGCAATGGATACCGCAAATGCACTGGCACGAAGCCTTGAGACTGCTACAGATGATCTGACACCGATTGATATTGCAACTGTGAAGAATCTGTAAACCGGAGTTGAACTTACCGTAGAGCAGCAGATTTTGTGGTGCTTTCTTAGGCTGTAAAGGGGCAGATATAAGCGTCCTCTCACAAGTCATTCTTATTATGTTGATTAAAAAGAAAAATCGTACAGACGAAATATTATGTTTCTGTTCGCTGGACATTCCGATAAGCCTCTAAAGAGTCTTATCTCCATAGCTCACGAAGAAAATAATATTTGTCTGTACGATTTTTCTTTTCATCTACGCTGTGAATGACTTGTGAGAGGACGTTTATATCTGCCCCGCTTTACATTAATGGGTGCAGCCACAAAATCAGTCAATTCACCAACGCTTCATATTCTTTTCGAATTTAGATATATATGCCTGCTTCTGGGGTAATCGGTTCCCACTTATTTTTATACTTTTCTTGCAATTCTTTTTGCATGGAAAGCATATCATTTATTGAAAAATTATTCATAATAAACATACTCCTCTATTGATTTGTTTAATAGTACATTATCATATCATGCAGACAATACAGCTTTTTCAAGAAGAACCCTATAAATGTTCTCAATATCAAGATCGTGTGTATCCTGCCTGATCACATCATAGATTTGTTTGATCAGATTTGGCGATTTTTCCAGCATATCTGCTGTTTCTTCTACAGTGCAGCCTTTTTGATATTTTTTGACTACCTGCTCTATAATTTTTGTTGCTGATCCCTTGAGTTTGCCTTCAATTTTGCCCTCAATTCTTTCCAGTTGGCTCGCATAATGGTATCTGCAAGTGCCTGATATAACTTTGAATTTTTATTTTTCCCGTATTGTTCAATAAAGTTTCGAATTTCTCCATCTGATTTTAAATCATTGCGCAGATTGTTCAGCCAGTAATTGTTTTCTTTTGACAATTTAGGAATGACAATAAGCTGCATTGGTTTCTTCGACAGCAGATGTTCCTGCTCAAATTCCAGATACTCTGCCTCTGCTTCCAGCTCAATCTGCAACGCTGCATCAAAGGCTGGATGCCATTGGATTTTGTCATCGTTTGTGTTCAATCATTTTCCCCCTTTATGATAGTTGAATTTTCTGTGTTTTTCAATGCATAAGAGATATTTTTATTGTAAAACGTGCCCTAGAAAAGACAGTTTAACAATAAGCTATAAAGTCTCGTGCATTAAAAATTTTCATCAAAATGGAATCTCGTGCCGAACCGGCTGTGAAACTTGAGATATATTCCTTCACCAGAAAACTGGCTTTGAATTTGCAGACAGGAACGATAAGAAAACTGCAGTTATATTTTTCTAATTACTGCATATTGTTTTGTCTGCGACTTTGATGCAGTGAAAGTATAAAACATTTTATATTAAACGTCAATCTCAAAATCTGCCAATTTGCGTTGCCTGCTCCGGTTTAAAACAATTTATTTGGATAATGAAAATAAATTAGTTTCTAGTGGTTTTTGAAAAAATATAGCATACTAAGTGAAAATATGGTATTGTTACCATGTAATGTGAAAAAAGGAAGGAAGCAGATTATGAAGAAATTTGATGACGATCTTGAGTTTGAATCATTAAATGAAGATTCGCGGGATTCCCGCTTTATATTACCAATTATCATTGTTGCGGTTTTGCTTGTCATTGTGATTGTGGCTCTGGTTTTATTAGGAAAAAACGGTAAAAATAAAGATGCAAGTGCCGATTTAGTGTCAACAGAGCAGAGTGAGACAACAGAGACAGAAACACAGACCACCGAAGTAATGGGGAATATTGCAACAACCGAGAGTACAGAAGAAGTGGAGGCAGACGATCCACAGAATGGTAACATGGGAACTGACACTGGAGCAAGCGTTGATGTGACGGCACTGTTATCGGCAGGAAATGTAACGGAGTCTGGTGAGACAACCTTCGGAATTGATGTGGCGAGATATCAGGGCACAATCGACTGGAGTCAGGTGGCAGCTTCCGGCGTGCAGTTTGCGATGATACGTGTCGGTTACCGCACGCAAAAGACCGGGGAGATCGTTGCTGATTCCAATGCAAAATATAACATGCAGGAAGCACAGGCAAACGGTATTAAAGTGGGAGCTTATTTCTTCTCCACAGCGATCACAGCGGAGGAAGCTGTACAGGAAGCGGACTGGGTGGCAGATTACATTTCCCAGTATCAGATTACCTATCCGGTCGCATTTAACTGTGAAGGTTTTGAAAATGCGGATAGCAGACAGTACAACATGACGCAGTCGGAGCGAACCGATATGGCGATCGCATTTTTAAATGAGATCTATAATCGTGGTTACACACCAATGTTTTATGCTGCAAAAAATGAGATGACCGGCGATGCAAAATGGGATACTTCAAGAATTGAGAAAACCTATAAAATATGGGTATCCCAATACCCAACCGTACCGTATCCGCAGACCGCACAGTCCGATTATGCCGGAACACATGCGATGTGGCAGTACACCAATCAGGGAACTGTAGCAGGCATCAGCAAACCGGTGGACGTAGATATTGCTTATTTTGGTTATGCCGGAACAGCGGATGCCCAGAGTGATGTGGCGCCGGAAACGGTCAGCGCAGATGCGGAAGCTTTGATGAATTTCTCTGAGGTTAATGAGACTGTTACTGCAAAACAGTCCACAAATCTTAGGAATATTCCAAGTCAGGGATCAGACGCAACCGTGGTTGCAACCTTGCAGAATGGTGACACGGCGACAAGAACCGGTGTGAGCAGCAGCGGCTGGTCGCGCGTAAGCTATAACGGACAGACGTTATATGCAGTATCCAGTTATCTGACGATGGATTTAAGTTATTCTGCACCGGCTGCCACTGCAACAGCACCGGCAGACACAACGGCAACGGACGGCTCGGGATCAGGAGATGGATTAAAAACAAAGTTTACTGCCTGCAGTGATGTGGTAACTGCAAAGATCGAGGTAAACTTAAGAACGCTTCCAAGTGTGACGAACTCGGATGCGGCAGTTGTCGCTGTGTTGAAAAACGGAGAAAACGTTACAAGAACCGGAATTAATACCGATTACGGCTGGTCAAGAGTGGATTATAATGGTCAGACACTTTATTGTATTTCAAGTTATCTGACAAGCGCACAATAAAAAAGAAGCTGTTACATTCAGACAGAAAGAAATGACTGAATGTAGCAGCTTTTTACTTTATAGAAAGTTACGATGCAATATTTCTATAAAATCAAATTAGATTAGTTTTTTTCGCTTTGCCGGACGTTTCTTTGGAGCAGGCGCTGCTTCGTTTCTGGAGGCAATGGAAGAACCGGAAACGGTTGCGGCAGGTTTGTCGATAACAGGCTGTGCGGTATGCAGACCGGAAAGAGAAGGATTCCGTCGCTGGCTTATTTTTTCTTTCTGTGCACGAAAGCGGTCAGCAGTTGCCTTGATATAAGGATCGGCAACAAACTGTTTTAAAGTATCACTGTCAATGGCAATGCGGTTATCCATTGTTTTCATAATATCTACGATCTGAAGCTGGTCAGAAACTTCCGGATCGCTCAGGTCATAAATCTGATTATCCTTGAAATTTAAGATCATCGGATGAAGAAAATCAGCCGGGTTGTCAGCGAGAACCAGGCCTTTTTCACCGTTTGCAAAATCCAGGCAGGCACCGGCAGGAAGAATCTGGATACTGTCGGCGAGAGCTGTGATCACGGAATGATCGTATTGTGTTATATTTTCATGGAAATATGACATGGCAGCCAGTTCTGACATTGGCGGATGATTGATATTCATCGCAGTCAGACGGTCGAATTTGTCAGCAACCTTTAAAATATCAATTAAAAGCTGAACCTGAGGCTTTGGCGGCTTCGGATTGATCGTGGCATGATCCATGAAAACCATATTCTGGATGATTTCCAATGTCGTATCATTTAAACCAAGCTCTGCAAAATGAGGACGGATCGTTTCGTAGCCATGTTCTAATTTTAAACGGATCAGGTCGCGGTCTGATGCAGAGAAATCCTCGTTTTTATCCAGAATACTCTTTGGAACAGACAGATAACCAAAATCATATAATAAAGAAGCAGCGATGAGCGACTGGGACTGATCCGGGTCGATGTGCAGTTCATTTGTGATCATGGCAGTAAGGATTGCGACACTGAGCGAGTGCTTGTATACAAAATCGGCAGAGCTTCTGAGTGTCTGCGTGAAATTGAGCTTATGATCCAATGCGCCGTAATGAGTGTAAATATTCTGCACAAGTTCCCTGACGCTTGGAATATTCCGATTGATAAGAAGCTTATCCATGCAGTCTTTCAACTTAAACATATAGACAGTCTGAAACTGTTCAAATTCCATATCTTCTTTGGAAAGCGGAGGCACAGGCTCAGCAGGTTCCAGAATAAAAATGCCGATCAGACCAAAATTATTAATGCTGTTAATACTTTGAAGTGTCAACTTTGTGTCACGCTCGTATAAGAGAACTCCCATTTTGTTATAAATAGGTTTTGCCAGCCTCATTCCTGGCTTTAAATCTTCTGATTTTACAAACTGCATATACCCCATACCTTTCCTGCAAAAAATGTGATAAAATAGCTATAATTCCAAAATAAGCTATATATACCATATAATAGCATATTGAAAGGTTAAATACAATCTGCTATCATGGTTGCGTGGAAGAAAAATACAGGAAACCGTCAGATGAACCAGTGCTGCCCAGGCAAAACTGATTCATTCTATCAATATTTTACAGAGTGAGGTACCTATGAAAAAAATCCCTTTCAAAAGGATATTTGCCGCAGCAGTTTTAGTATGCTGTCTTACCGTGACAACCGCTTATGCGGATGTTACGCAGGAGGACATTGATAATGCAAAGAATCAGATCAACAACCTGAAAGACCAGCAGAAGGATGCACAGAATGCGGTAGACAGTATCAATGGGAAAAAAGACGATTTAGAAGATGACTTAAACACGTTAAACGGACAGATGTCGAATATCGTATCGTCCATGAATGCACTTGAGTCACAGATTAATGATAAGAAAAAAGAATTGTCTGACCTAGAGGATGAGATCGAGCAGACAAAGGAAAATCTCGAAGTCGCAAAACAGCAGTCAGAAGATCAGTACGAGGATATGAAAATACGGATTCAGTATATGTACGAAAATGGCAATACGCCGATGTTAGAGATGCTGCTTTCGTCAGCGTCATTTTCTGATTTCCTGAACCGGACGGAGTATGTCTCGGAGATTAATTCCTATGACAGGCAAAAACTGGAGGAATTTATCAATGTGCAGGAGCAGATCGCAGCCGAGGAGGCTTCGTTGGAGGAACAGCAGAAAGACTTAGAGAGTGAACAGCAGCAACTGCTTGCGATGCAGGATGATATGAAAGTCAAGCAGAATTCTGTAAACAGTCTCATCAGTTCCACACAGGCGAACATCAGCCAGACAAATGCAGAACTGAGCAGTGCACAAGGCAAAGTGAACGATATCAACAGTCAGATTGCCCAAATGGAAGAGATAGAGAAACAGTTGGAGATTCAGAAGGCAAAAGAGGATGCAGCGCGAATGGCAGAGATCAAGCGGCAGGAGGCAGAGAACAATGGAGAGTTTTCCTATGTGCCAAGTGACAGCGATCTGTATCTGCTCGGTGCAATCATCCAGTGCGAAGCTGACGGAGAGCCTTACGAGGGAAAACTTGCAGTCGGAAGTGTTGTCATGAACCGTGTGCGCAGTTCCTATTTCCCGAATACCGTTTCCGGTGTCATCTATCAGAGCGGACAGTTCTCGCCGGTAGCCAGCGGCAGGTATGCGCTTCGCTTAGAGCAGGGTGTGAACAATACCTGCATGAAGGCGGCGCAGGAAGTGCTCGACGGTAACATTACAAACAGCTGCCTTTATTTCAGGACTGTGATCGAGGGATTGGAAGGAACAGTCATTGGTCATCACATTTTCTATTAAGCGGCTGGCAATTGCGCAAATTACATAAAAATCATTTTTGAAACCAAATGGAAAAAGAGACGTTTTTGTGAGAAATATACAAAAAACGTCTCTTTTTTGTGAAATTGAGTGGATGCGCATGATAATTTTTTAACGAAAAACCGTATGCGAAATGGTTAAAAACCAAATTTAAATACTGAAAAAAGTGTGAAAAAAAAAGAAAGCTATTGCATTTGAAAATAAAATATGGTAGCATGAGAAAGTACTGAAAAGCCAATAAAAAAGCCGAATACATAAAAAACGTAGAAAATTAGGAACAAGAAAATTTAAATTTAAAAGAAAAGATTTTAAATTTATTTTTTTTACAAAAAGATTGTTAAAAAAATAACAACGTTTTTCGGCAGATTTATTATGAAGGAAACAAAATATACTGCATATTATGAGCGGTGTTTTGTACCACAAAACCGAAGGGAGAATTCAAAATGGCAAGAAAAGTAGTTTTAGCAGGCGCATGCCGTACAGCAATTGGTAAAATGGGTGGAGCATTAAGCAATACTCCAGCAGCAGACTTAGGTGCAATCGTTATCAAAGAAGCATTAAGAAGAGCAGGTGTTAAACCAGAGATGGTTGACGAAGTTAAAATGGGTTGTGTAATCCAGGCAGCTCAGGGACAGAACGTTGCACGTCAGGCTTCTATCAAAGCAGGACTCCCAATCGAAGTTCCAGCAATCACGATCAACGTTGTATGTGGTTCTGGTTTGAAATGTGTCAATGATGCAGCTACCATGATCATGGCAGGAGAAGCTGATATCGTTGTTGCAGGTGGTATGGAAAATATGTCAATGGCACCATACGCTATGACAAAAGCCCGTTTCGGATATCGTATGAACAATGCAACAATCATCGATACAATGGTAAATGATGCATTGACAGATGCATTCAATCATTATCATATGATGATCACAGCAGAGAACGTATGTGATAAATATGGAATTACAAGAGAAGAGTTAGACGAGTTCTCAGCAAACAGCCAGCAGAAATGTGAGAAAGCAATCGCTGAGGGCAAATTTGCAGATGAGATCGTTCCGGTTCCGGTTAAAGTGAAAAAAGAGATCGTAGATTTCGTGACAGATGAAGGACCTCGTGCAGGTACAACAGCAGAGTCTTTAGCAAAATTAAAATGCTGCTCTGGTAAAGAGGGCGGACTTGTTACAGCAGGTAACGCTTCCGGTATCAACGATGGTGCAGCAGCAATCGTTGTAATGAGCGAAGAAAAAGCAAAAGAGCTTGGTGTTACACCAATGGCTACATGGGTAGCTGGAGCACTTGGCGGTGTTGAACCAGAAATCATGGGTGTTGGACCTGTTGCTTCTACTAAGAAAGTATTAGCTAAGACAGGACTTACTATTGATGATATGGATCTGATCGAGGCAAATGAAGCTTTCGCAGCACAGTCTATCGCAGTTGCAAGAGACTTACACTTTGATATGTCAAAAGTAAATGTTAACGGCGGTGCGATCGCACTCGGACATCCAGTAGGAGCTTCCGGATGCCGTATCCTTGTAACATTATTACATGAGATGCAGAAGAGAGATTCACACAGAGGTCTTGCTACATTATGTATCGGTGGCGGAATGGGATGCTCTACAATCGTTGAGAGATAATTAATTCAGACAAAACTGTCCGGAAAGCAGGTGACTGCTTTTCCGGGCGTTTCCATTACATATTAAAAATTCAGAATAAATTCAGGAGGTACTAACATGAAAGTTGGTGTTATTGGTGCAGGAACCATGGGACAGGGTATTGCAAAAGCATTTGCCCAGGTAGAAGGATATGAGGTAGCTCTCTGCGATATCAAGCAGGAATGGGCTGACGGCGGAAAAGCAAAAATCCAGAAAGGCTATGCAAGACTTGTAGAAAAAGGAAAAATGACACAGGAAGCTGTTGATGCTATCCTTGCTAAAATCACTCCGGGATTAAAAGAAGACCTTTGCGCAGACTGCGATCTGATCGTAGAAGCAGCATTCGAAGATATGGGAGTAAAGAAAACTACATTCCAGGAATTAGATAAGATTGCAAAACCAGAGTGTATCTTTGCTTCAAATACATCCAGCCTTTCCATCACAGAGATCGGAAATGGCCTTACACGTCCGATGGTTGGTATGCATTTCTTCAACCCAGCAGACCGTATGAAATTGATCGAAGTTATCGCTGGTGTAAATACACCGGATGAGACCGTTGAAGCTATTAAGAAAATCTCTGTTGAAATCGGAAAAACACCTGTACAGGTAAATGAAGCAGCAGGATTCGTTGTAAACCGTATTTTAATCCCAATGATCAACGAAGCAGCATTCATCAAAATGGAAGGTGTATCTGATATCGCAGGTATCGATGCAGCTATGAAACTTGGTGCAAACCATCCAATGGGACCATTAGAGTTAGGAGATTTCATCGGTCTTGATATCTGCCTTGCTATTATGGACGTTCTTTACAAAGAGACTGGCGACAGCAAATACCGTGCATGCCCATTGATCCGTAAAATGGTTCGTGGTGGTAACCTTGGTGCTAAGAGCGGAAAAGGATTCTATGTATACAATGCTGACCGCACAAAAACACCAGTTGACGCTCAGTAATTAACAGATATTAAGGAATTAGGAGGCTAAATCCTCTCCTCGTTCAGAGGATAAATTTTACTGCGTAAAATAGGATTTTTGCTTCGCAAAAACAAGGAGGATTTGAAATCATGGATTTCACTTTAGACAAGAAACATGAAATGGCGCGTTCCCTGTTCAGAGAATTCGCTGAAAACGAAGTAAAACCTCTTGCACAGGAAACTGATGAGACAGAACAGTTCCCGGCAGAGACAGTTAAGAAAATGGCAAAATATGGATTCATGGGAATTCCGGTACCAAAGGAGTACGGCGGACAGGGATGTGATCCATTAACATATGTTATGTGTGTAGAAGAGTTATCAAAGGTCTGCGCTACAACAGGTGTTGTTGTTTCCGCACATACTTCCCTCTGCATCGATCCAATTATGACTTACGGTACAGAAGAACAGAAACAGAAATATGTCAGAGCACTTGCTACAGGTGAGAAACTTGGAGCTTTTGCATTGACAGAACCAGGTGCTGGTACAGATGCCCAGGGCGCTCAGACAAAAGCTGTTTTAGACGGTGACGAATGGGTATTAAACGGATCAAAATGCTTCATTACCAATGGTAAAGTTGCAGATGTTTATATTGTAATCGCTATCACAAGCATTACAGAGGACAAGAGAGGAAGAAAGAAAAAGAACTTCTCCGCATTTATCGTAGAGAAAGGTGCTCCAGGATTCTCCTTCGGAACAAAAGAGAAGAAGATGGGTATCCGTGGATCTTCTACATACGAATTAATTTTTGAAGACTGCAGAATTCCAAAGGATGCATTACTTGGACCTGAAGGAAAAGGATTCCCAATCGCTATGCATACATTAGATGGCGGACGTATTGGTATCGCTTCCCAGGCACTTGGTATCGCAGAAGGTGCATTAGAGCGCGCAATCGCTTATACAAAAGAAAGAAAACAGTTTGGTCGTTCTATCGCACAGCAGCAGAATACACAGTTCAAGTTAGCTGATATGGCAACAAGAATTGAAGCCGCTCAGATGTTAGTTTATAAAGCAGCAATGGCAAAAGCAAACCAGAAAGTTTACTCTGTAGAAGCTGCAAAAGCAAAATTATTCGCAGCAGAGACAGCAATGGCTGTTACAACAGAAGTTGTTCAGTTATTCGGTGGATATGGATACATCAGAGAGTACGATGTAGAGCGTATGATGCGTGATGCTAAGATCACAGAGATTTATGAGGGAACAAGCGAAGTACAGCGCATGGTTATTTCTGGTGCATTACTTAAATAGAGGCATAACAATATAGCCATTGCAAAACTCACAAAGATGTAAATTCAACAATTTTAATAGAAGAAAGAGGAGTTTTGCCAATGTCTAAAAAATAAAACATAAGGAGTGGAAAATACATGAATATCGTAGTATGTATTAAACAGGTTCCTGACACAAAGGGTGGAGTAAAATTCAATCCAGATGGAACACTTGATAGAGCAGCAATGCTTGCTATCATGAACCCAGACGACAAAGCTGGTCTTGAAGCAGCATTAAGAATCAAAGATGAGACAGGAGCAAAAGTTACAGTTCTTACCATGGGACTTCCAAAGGCTGATGCAGTTCTTCGTGAAGCAATGGCAATGGGAGCAGATGATGCGATCCTTGTAACAGACAGAGTATTAGGTGGAGCTGATACATGGGCAACATCTACTACAATCGCTGGTGCTCTTCGTAACTTAGATTATGATCTTATCATCACAGGACGTCAGGCTATCGATGGAGATACCGCTCAGGTAGGACCACAGATCGCTGAACATCTTGGATTACCTGTTATCTCTTATGCAGCAGATATCAAAGTTGATGGAGATTCTGTTATCGTTAAGAGACAGTATGAAGACAGATATCATGAATTAAAAGCAAAAATGCCTTGCTTAATTACAGCACTTTCTGAGTTAAATCAGCCACGTTACATGACTCCAGGCGGAATCTTTGATGCATGTGACAAAGAAGTAACTGTATGGGGCAGAGCAGACTTAAAGGATGTTGATGATTCAGACCTTGGATTAAAAGGATCTCCAACAAAGATCGCAAAAGCATCCGATAAAGTTGCAAAGGGAGCTGGAGAAAAAGTAAATCTTGATCCAACAGAATCCGTAGCTTACCTGATCGGAAAATTCAAAGAGAAACACATTATCTAAAAAAATAAGGAAAAGTGGTGAATAAGATGTCATTAGAAGAATATAAGGGAGTATTTGTCTTTGCACAGCAGGTTGATAACGTATTAGATGGCGTTGCATTTGAATTGCTCGGCAAAGGTAAAGATTTAGCAAAAGACTTAAATACAGAAGTTACAGCAGTATTAATCGGATCTGACGTCAAAGGATTAGCTGATCAGTTAGCAGAGTATGGTGCTGACAGAGTTATCGTTGTAGATGATCCTGAATTAAAAGAATACAGAACAGAGCCATATGCACATGCACTTGCATCTGTGATCAATGAATACAAACCAGAGATCGTGTTAGTTGGTGCAACAGCTATCGGACGTGACCTTGGCCCTACAGTATCCGCAAGAGTTAAGACAGGTCTTACAGCAGACTGTACATCTCTTGAAATCGGAGATTTCCCATTAGTTGCTGCTCCTGGAAAAGAATCCGAGCAGAAACATAACCAGTTATTAATGACTCGTCCTGCATTCGGTGGTAACACAATCGCTACAATCGCTTGCCCTGACAACCGCCCACAGATGGCAACCGTTCGTCCAGGTGTTATGCAGAAGATCGCTCCAATCGCTGGTGCAAAAGCTAATGTTGTTGAGTTTAATCCAGGATTCACACCTGACAACAGATATGTTGAGATTCTCAATATTGTAAAAGCTGTAAAATCTACAGCAAATATCATGGAAGCTAAGATTTTGGTATCTGGTGGACGTGGAGTAGGTTCTAAAGAGAACTTCAAACTGTTAGAGGATTTAGCAGAAGTACTTGGTGGTACTGTAAGCTGCTCCCGTGCAGTTGTTGAGAATGGCTGGTTACCAGTAGATCTTCAGGTAGGACAGACAGGTAAAACAGTTCGTCCACAGATTTACTTCGCAATCGGTATTTCCGGAGCAATCCAGCATGTAGCAGGTATGGAAGATTCAGATCTCATCATTGCAATCAACAAAGATGAAGATGCACCTATCTTCGATGTAGCTGATTATGGTCTTGTTGGAGATTTAAATAAGATCGTTCCTGCATTGACTGCAGCATTAAAGGCTGAGCTTGGTAAATAAGCCGGAGCTTAACTTGGTAATGTAGGCAGATTTTGTAACTGCCTTATAAGTTATGAAGGGCAGATATAAGAATCTATACACAAGTCAAATCATTAGTGTATATAAAAGAAAATCGTACAAACGAAATATGATGTTCCTGTTCGCAAAGCTCACAAAGGAAATCATATTTGTTTGTACGATTTTTCTTTTTATTTACACAGTGACTGACTTATGCACAGACTTTATATCTGCCCTGCTTTACGTTATGAATGCAGTCACAAAAGCTGCCTAATTTACGATATATAAATTGACAAGTCACATATATGTTATGATAAGATGTTGTCATACAAATCGAAATCGACAGAGGTAATGAAATGTTTGAAGAATTAGGAATTAGTTTTGGCACAGCACTAATCGTCTTACTTGCATTATATTTTATAATTAAGTGGGCGGTTAAAAATGGAATAAAAGAAGCCTATAGGGATATTACAGGGAAAGTCACTACCGAGGATATTGAGGCAGAACAAATATGTAACGAAGAGGAAAAATAGTTAATAAAGAGAGGTGCATATGCTATGCCAGGTATACTCGTGGTTGAAGACGATGAAAATTTAAATCGTGGAATTACATTCTCACTGAAAAAATCCGGATATGAGGTTTTTTCAGCAGAATCAATGAAAAAAGCGAAAAGAATTGCAAGTGATAATAATGTGGATGTTACCATTTGTGA